>Ga0207971_100020_pt1 | contig 252654 bp, 232 predicted proteins | sample LakWasMet56_HOW8_2_FD_183890 | JGI IMG/M metagenome (GOLD analysis project Ga0207971, IMG submission 183890) | Freshwater sediment methanotrophic microbial communities from Lake Washington under simulated oxygen tension - Sediment Metagenome... | ecosystem: Environmental > Aquatic > Freshwater... | reverse complement strand
CAACCCCATCGCCATGGAAGAAGGTCTGCGCTTTGCCATCCGCGAAGGCGGCCGCACCGTGGGCGCGGGCGTTGTTGCCAAGATCATTGCTTAAGTAGGAAATACAGGGGTATAGCTCAATTGGCAGAGCGTCGGTCTCCAAAACCGAAGGTTGTAGGTTCGATTCCTACTGCCCCTGCCACCTGATACCGTGGCATTCAAAGCCCGCCAACCAATGGCGGGCTTCGGCGTCTTAGGTGATGCTGAATTTGACAGGAAACAATGGCATGGCCACTTCACAGATAGAGACAGTCAGTACCGGCGCTGACAAGGCCAAGCTGGCGTTGTCAGTTGTTCTGCTTTTGGCGGCATTGGCAGGCTTTTACCTGCTTGCCAAGCAGGGTCCGTTGGTGCAGTGGAGTACCTTGGTCGCAGGATTGATTCTTGCTGTTGGGATGTTTCTTGTTTCCGAGACGGGGCGTCGATTCATTGCCTTTTGCCGCGATTCGGCGCGGGAAGTCAAAAAGGTCGTGTGGCCAACCCGCAAGGAGACCACGCAAATGACGGCGTATGTCTTTGGTTTTGTGGTGCTGATGGCGCTGTTTCTTTGGATGACTGACAAGACGCTTGAATGGGTTTTTTACGACCTGATTCTGGGCTGGAGAAAGTAATGACAGTTTCCGCTGATCTTGACGGTGTGAGTGCGCTGGGGACGGCCGATCCGAGCAATCCCGAGCTTCGTTGGTACATCGTGCACGCCTACTCTGGCATGGAGAAGGCGGTGGAGCGGAACATCGCCGAACGCATTGCTCGCGCCAGCATGCAGTCCAAATTTGGTCGCGTTCTGGTTCCCACCGAGGAAGTGGTGGAAATCAAGGCTGGGCAAAAGAAAACCACCGAGCGGAGATTGTTCCCTGGCTATGTGTTTGTCGAAATGGTGATGGACGATGAATCCTGGCATCTGGTGAAGCACACCAACAAGGTGACTGGCTTTGTCGGGGGTGCCAAGAACCGGCCCGCTCCAATCTCTGAGGCGGAGGTTCAGAAAATCGTCAGTCAAATGCAGGAAGGCACTGAAAAGCCAAGGCACAAAACAGAATTCATGGTGGGCGAATACGTCCGCGTCAAGGAGGGCCCGTTCACCGACTTCAATGGGTCCGTAGAAGACGTCAATTACGAAAAGAACCGTCTGCGCGTCTCGGTCATGATATTTGGACGCTCCACGCCTGTGGAGTTGGAGTTCGATCAGGTCGAAAAGACCTGAGCGTATTTTTTGATTAATTGCACTTTTCGACTCGGTGCAGTTGAGTTTGTTGGAGTCGTTAGCCCCCGGGGAGCTACCAGCCGAATGGTTGTGGCGCATGGACCCGCAAGGAGTAAAGCATGGCGAAAAAAATCGTCGGTTTTGTCAAGCTGCAAGTGCCAGCTGGTAAGGCCAACCCATCACCACCGATTGGCCCGGCACTGGGTCAGCGCGGCCTCAACATCATGGAGTTCTGCAAGGCATTTAATGCGCAGACCCAAGGTGTAGAGCCCGGCCTGCCTCTGCCGGTGGTTATCACCGCATTTGCAGACAAAAGCTTCACCTTCATCATCAAGACGCCGCCCGCGACGGTTTTGATCAAGAAGGCCATTAAGCTGGACAAGGGTTCTGCCAATCCGCTGAGCACCAAGGTTGGCAAGATCACGCGAGCGCAACTTGAAGAGATCGCCAAGACCAAGATGAAAGACATGAACGCTGCAGATCTTGATGCGGCTGTTCGTACCATCGCCGGCTCTGCCCGTTCGATGGGCGTGACTGTGGAGGGCGTGTAAATGTCCAAACTGACGAAAAAGCAGAAAGCTCTGCAAGGCAAAGTCGACAGCAACCGTCTGTACTCCTTGTCCGAGGCCCTGGTTCTCATCAAGGAAGCAGCAACAGCCAAGTTCGATGAATCCATCGACGTGGCGGTGCAGTTGGGTATTGATGCCAAGAAATCTGACCAAGTAGTTCGTGGTGCCGTCGTGTTGCCCAACGGCACCGGCAAGACGAAGCGAGTGGCCGTGTTTGCCCAGGGTGCCAAGGCCGAAGAGGCCAAGGCTGCTGGTGCCGATATCGTCGGTATGGATGATCTTGCCGCCATGGTCAAGGCGGGCAACATGCCATTTGATGTGGTCATCGCAGCGCCCGACGCCATGCGTGTCGTGGGAACGCTGGGCCAGATTCTCGGCCCAAGAGGATTGATGCCCAACCCCAAGGTCGGTACGGTCACGCCCGATGTGGCTACGGCAGTCAAGAACGCCAAGGCAGGTCAGGTTCAGTTTCGTGTGGACAAGGCCGGTATTGTCCACAGCACGATCGGTCGTCGCTCGTTTGACGATGCCAAATTGCAGGGCAACCTCGCTGCCTTGATCGATGCACTGACCAAAGCCAAACCCGCCACCAGTAAAGGTCTGTACCTGCGCAAAGTGGCTGTTTCATCCACCATGGGCCTGGGTGTCCGCGTCGATACGCAATCCATCGCGGCATAAGAAATGTCCGGGTGGGCCACGTGCCCGTCCGAACTGGTGGGCCACGCACATTTCGATGTGGGTGGGCCATCCAAGACCGCTGGCGTGCGAGGGTGCACTTAAATCCGCCGGAGCCAGCGCAGATGGCGATCCCACTGAATCAGATTTACCTGAACAGTTGGTCGCTGCAACCAGAGCGTGTCGTTCGGTTTCGTGCCGAGCGGCGCATTTTAAGGAGTAGACCTTGAGTCTTAATCGCAGTGAGAAGGAAGCGGTCATCAGTGAAGTGACCGACCTCGCCGCAAAAGCTCAGACGCTAGTGCTTGCGGAATACCGCGGCATCACGGTCGCCGACATGACCAAGTTGCGTTCCGATGCACGCAGCAAAGGTGTAAGCCTGAGTGTTCTGAAAAACACGCTGGCACGCCGTGCTGTGGCCGGAAGCAGTTTTGACGTTGTCGCAGACCAGATGACCGGTCCGCTGATCTATGGCTTCTCTGAAGACGCTGTGGCCGCCGCAAAAGTGGTGGCCGATTTCGCGAAGACCAACGACAAGTTGGTGATTCGCGCAGGCGCGTTTGGAGGCAAGGCCCTGGATGTCAACGGCGTGAAGCAACTGGCCAACATTCCTTCTCGGGAAGTGTTGTTGGCGCAGGTGTGTGGGCTATTGATGTCGCCTATATCGCGCACCGCAGTGGTGCTTGGTGCGTTGGCGGCCAAAAAAGGCGAGAGCGAAGCTGTTGCCGCCTGAGGCGCAGTTGTCCGTGAACCAATTTGTTAGGAATTAAAAATGGCATTCGATAAAGACGCATTTCTGACCGCCCTCGATGGCATGACGGTCCTGGAACTCAATGAGCTGGTGAAAGCCATTGAAGAGAAGTTTGGCGTGAGCGCCGCAGCGATGGCTGCTCCGGCCGCTGGCGGCGGCGGCGCTGCAGCTGCTGTCGAAGAGCAGACCGAATTCAACGTAATGCTGCTTGAAGCAGGCGCCAACAAGGTGTCGGTTATCAAGGCCGTCCGTGAAATCACGGGTCTCGGCCTCAAGGAAGCCAAGGACGTCGTTGATGGCGCTCCCAAGGCTGTCAAGGAAGGACTGTCCAAGGCTGATGCAGAAGCCGCCAAGAAGAAGCTGGAAGACGCTGGCGCCAAGGCCGAGCTCAAGTAAGCGAGAGGTTCTCTGGGCTGGGGTGCTCTGCAAAGAGCCCTCAGCCCTTTGGCGCTTCTGGGCGCCTTATAGAAAACACCAGAAAGCAACGACGCGTTGTTTTCTAGTGTCTTCTGACGAATCCGACAGTAGAAGACGCCTTGGTTCGGGCGATGTGCAAGGCATCGCTGTCCGCCATGGTTGGTAGTGGCCAACCGCCAAGCCTGCAGTTTATCGCTGCAGGTCCTAGTCGCAGACCCAGGACTCAAGTCTTTTCCCGGAGATCTCATGGCCCCAACATCCACGTACAGCTACACCGAGCGCAAGCGGATTCGCAAAAGTTTCGGCAGCCGCGACAGTGTGCTCGAGGTTCCTTACCTGTTGCAGATGCAGAAAGACGCGTACACCGCGTTCCTTCAAGCAGGTGTATCGCCCAAGAAGCGTTCGATTGAAGGCTTGCAAGCAGCGTTCAATGCTGCTTTCCCGATCGTTTCGCATAACGGTTTCGTGGAAATGAAATTCCTCGAATACAACCTCGCCAAACCGGCGTTCGACGTGCGTGAGTGCCAGACCCGTGGCCTGACCTTTGCCTCGGCCGTGCGGGCCAAGGTGCAGCTGATCATTTACGACCGCGAGTCTTCCACGCCTCAATCCAAGGTGGTCAAGGAAGTGAAGGAGCAAGAGGTCTACATGGGCGAAGTGCCGCTCATGACCGACAAGGGTTCCTTCATCATCAATGGAACAGAGCGTGTCATTGTGTCGCAGCTACACCGCTCGCCCGGCGTGTTTTTTGAGCACGACAAGGGCAAGACGCACAGCTCCGGCAAACTGCTGTTCTCGGCGCGAATCATTCCTTACCGGGGCTCTTGGCTCGACTTCGAATTCGACCCCAAGGACATTCTGTACTTCCGCGTCGACCGCCGTCGCAAGATGCCGGTCACGATTTTGCTCAAGGCCATCGGCCTGAACCCGGAATCGATCCTGGCGAATTTCTTCGTCAATGACAACTTCCGCCTGATGGACAGTGGCGCGCAAATGGAGTTCGTCTCCGAGCGTCTGCGCGGGGAAGTGGCGCGATTTGACATCACCGACAAGGCGGGAAAAGTGGTTGTCGCCAAGGACAAACGCGTCACGGCTCGCCACACACGCGAGCTCGAAGAGAGCAAAACCAGCCACATCAGTGTTCCGGAGGATTTCCTTATCGGACGTGTGGTGGCGCGCGCCATCGTCGATTCCGATACCGGTGAAATCCTGGCCAAGGCCAATGAGGAGCTTACCGAAGCGCTGCTTAAAAAGCTGCGATCTTCCGGCGTGCAGGACTTGCAGTGCATTTACACCAATGAACTCGATCAGGGCGCGTACATCTCGCAGACGCTGCGAACCGACGAAACCGTAGACGAGTTCGCAGCGCGCGTGGCCATCTACCGCATGATGCGCCCGGGCGAGCCGCCGACGGAAGATGCCGTACAAGCGCTCTTTCAACGGCTGTTCTACAACCCCGACACCTACGATCTGTCGCGCGTGGGCCGCATGAAGTTCAACGCCAAGGTCGGCCGTGACGAATCGACCGGCCCCATGGTGCTGACCAACGAAGACATCCTGGCTGTGGTCAAGATTCTGGTGGATTTGCGCAACGGCAATGGTGAGGTGGACGACATCGACCACCTGGGCAATCGCCGCGTACGCTGCGTGGGTGAGTTGGCTGAAAACCAGTACCGCACGGGCCTGGCGCGGATTGAGAAGGCAGTCAAAGAGCGCCTCGGCCAAGCCGAGCAGGACCCCCTGATGCCGCATGATCTGATCAATTCCAAGCCGATTTCTGCGGCACTCAAGGAGTTCTTCGGGGCCTCGCAGTTGTCGCAATTCATGGACCAGACCAACCCGCTGGCCGAGATCACACACAAGCGCCGTGTTTCTGCCTTGGGCCCAGGCGGTTTGACGCGCGAGCGAGCTGGATTCGAAGTGCGAGACGTGCACGTCACGCACTACGGTCGTGTCTGTCCTATCGAGACGCCTGAAGGCCCCAATATTGGTTTGATCAACTCCCTCGCTCTGTACGCGCGCCTCAATGAATACGGATTCATTGAAACGCCGTACCGTCGCGTCGCGGACGCCAAGGTGACCAACGAGATCGACTATTTGTCGGCAATCGAAGAAGGTAAGTACATCATTGCGCAGGCCAACGCGACGCTGGACGCCGATGGGCGTTTGACGGGCGATCTGGTGTCGGCGCGTGAAAAGGGCGAGTCCATCCTCGTCGGTGCAGAGCGTGTTCAATACATGGACGTGTCGCCCGCGCAGATTGTTTCTGTGGCAGCGTCTCTCGTTCCCTTTCTGGAACACGATGACGCCAACCGCGCGCTCATGGGCGCCAACATGTCGCGCCAGGCTGTGCCGGTTCTGCGCCCTGAAAAACCCATGGTAGGAACGGGTATCGAGCGTGTCGCTGCGGTGGATTCGGGTACGGTCGTTACGGCCACCCGCGGTGGTGTTGTCGACTACGTGGATGCGACCCGTATCGTGATTCGGGTGAACGACGCAGAAGCGCTGGCAGGCGAAGTGGGTGTCGACATCTACAACCTCATCAAGTATCAGCGCTCCAACCAGAACACCAACATCCATCAGCGGCCCATCGTCAAGAAGGGCGACAAGCTCACCAAAGGCGACGTGATTGCCGACGGCGCGTCGACCGACTTTGGCGAAATCGCCATCGGCCAGAACATGCTGATTGCCTTCATGCCCTGGAATGGCTACAACTTTGAGGACTCGATTCTCATCAGTGAACGTGTCGTGGCTGAGGATCGGTACACCTCGATCCACATCGAGGAACTCGTGGTGATGGCGCGCGATACCAAGCTGGGCGCTGAAGAAATCACGCGCGACATTCCGAACCTGTCCGAGCAGCAGCTCAATCGCCTGGATGAGTCCGGAATCATCTACGTCGGCGCCGAAGTGATGCCTGGGGATACGTTGGTAGGCAAGGTCACGCCCAAGGGTGAAACCACGCTGACGCCTGAAGAAAAGCTGCTTCGTGCCATCTTTGGTGAAAAGGCCTCAGACGTGAAGGACACGTCCTTGCGCGTGGACCAAGGCTCGCAGGGTGTGGTGATCGATGTGCAGGTGTTCACGCGCGAAGGCATTCAGCGTGACAAGCGTGCACAACAGATCATCGACGACGAACTCAAGCGGTTCCGTCTCGACCTCAACGACCAGTTGCGCATCGTCGGCGACGACGCATTCGCGCGTCTTGAGAAGCTGCTGCTTGGCCGCGTGGCCAATGGCGGGCCGCAGAAGCTGGCCAAGGGCAGCAAGATCGACAAGGCCTACCTCGACGCACTCGACCGCTACCATTGGTTCGACATTCGTCCGGCGGAGGACGATATTGCCAACCAGCTCGAAAGCATCAAGAACTCGCTTGAGCAGACGCGCCACAGCTTTGACCTCGCGTTTGAAGAAAAGCGCAAAAAACTCACGCAGGGCGACGAGTTGCCTGCGGGTGTGCTCAAGATGGTCAAGGTCTATCTGGCCGTCAAGCGCCGCCTGCAACCCGGTGACAAGATGGCTGGCCGACACGGCAACAAGGGCGTGGTTTCCAAGATCGTTCCGGTCGAAGACATGCCTTACATGGCAGACGGTACCCCGGCTGACATCGTGCTCAATCCGCTGGGCGTGCCTTCGCGCATGAACGTGGGTCAGGTGCTGGAGGTCCATCTGGGCTGGGCGGGCAAGGGCATTGGCCAACGCATCGGCGATATGCTGCAGGAGGAGGCCAAGGTGGCGGAGTTGCGCACGTTCCTGGCCGAGATATACAACACCTCGGGTCGCAAGGAAGATTTCTCACAGCTCTCCGACGACGTGGTGCTGGAGATGGCCTCCAACCTCTCGAGCGGCGTTCCGTTTGCCACGCCAGTATTCGACGGTGCTACCGAAGAAGACATTCGTCACATGCTGGCGATTGCCTATCCCGATGAGATCGCTGAGCGCAAAGGGCTTACGGCAACGCGCACGCAAGCACACTTGTATGACGGCCGTACCGGAGACGCCTTTGAGCGTCCCACCACCATCGGCTACATGCACTTCCTGAAGCTCCACCACTTGGTGGACGACAAGATGCATGCGCGCTCCACCGGTCCGTATTCGCTGGTCACGCAGCAGCCTTTGGGCGGCAAGGCGCAGTTCGGCGGTCAGCGCTTCGGTGAAATGGAAGTGTGGGCGTTGGAAGCCTACGGTGCCGCCTACGTGCTACAGGAAATGCTGACGGTGAAATCCGACGACGTGCAGGGCCGTACCAAGGTGTATGAGAGCATCGTCAAGGGGGAGCACACCATCGAAGCGGGCATGCCTGAATCGTTCAACGTGCTGGTCAAGGAAATCCGCTCGTTGGGACTCGACATGGAACTGGAACGCTCCTGAGCCCATGGTTCTGTCGTACGGGCCGCAGACGCAGAGATTGCGCCGGCCCGGCCCAACCGTTTAAGGAAAGAGCTATATGAAATCGCTACTCGACCTGTTCAAGCAATTCACGCCGGATGAGCATTTTGATGCCATTCGTATCGGCATGGCGTCGCCCGAGAAGATCCGTTCGTGGTCTTTCGGAGAAGTCAAAAAGCCGGAAACCATCAACTACCGAACCTTCAAGCCTGAGCGCGACGGTCTGTTTTGCGCCAAGATTTTTGGCCCCATCAAAGATTACGAATGCCTTTGCGGCAAGTACAAGCGTCTCAAGCACCGCGGAGTGATCTGCGAAAAGTGCGGCGTTGAAGTTACGCAGACCAAGGTACGTCGCGAACGCATGGGCCACATTGATCTGGCGGCACCTTGCGCGCATATCTGGTTTCTGAAGTCGCTGCCGTCGCGTCTGGGCCTGGTGCTCGACATGACGCTGCGCGACATCGAGCGCGTGCTGTACTTCGAAGCCTACGTGGTGACCGACCCCGGCATGACGCCGCTGAAGAAATTCAGCATCATGAGCGAGGACGATTACGACGCCAAGTTCAAGGAATTCGGCGACGAGTTCGTCGCCAAGATGGGCGCGGAAGGCATTCGCGATCTGCTCGAATCCATTGAGATCGATAGCGAGATCGAGCGCCTGCGTGGCGACCTGACCGGCTCTGAAGTCAAGGTCAAGAAAAACTCCAAGCGCCTGAAAGTGCTGGAGGCCTTCCGCAAGTCGGGTATCAAGCCCGAGTGGATGGTGCTCGAAGTGCTGCCCGTGTTGCCGCCGGACCTGCGTCCGCTGGTTCCGCTGGACGGTGGCCGCTTCGCCACATCCGATCTGAACGACCTGTACCGCCGAGTCATCAACCGCAACAGCCGCCTGCGCCGTCTGCTGGAGCTCAAGGCTCCGGAAATCATTGCTCGCAATGAAAAGCGCATGCTGCAAGAAGCCGTGGACAGCCTGCTGGACAACGGCCGTCGCGGCAAGGCCATGACGGGCGCCAACAAGCGCGCGCTCAAGTCGCTGGCCGACATGATCAAGGGCAAGAGCGGTCGTTTCCGTCAGAACTTGCTGGGCAAGCGCGTCGACTACTCGGGCCGTTCGGTCATCGTGGTGGGCCCGACGCTGAAGCTCCACCAGTGCGGCCTGCCCAAGCTGATGGCTCTCGAACTCTTCAAGCCTTTCATCTTCTCGCGCCTCGAAGCCATGGGCATCGCGACGACGATCAAGGCCGCCAAGAAGGAGGTTGAATCCGGCACGCCAGTGGTCTGGGACATCCTGGAAGAGGTGATCAAAGAGCACCCGGTCATGCTCAACCGTGCGCCTACGCTGCACCGTCTGGGCATACAGGCGTTTGAGCCCATCCTGATCGAAGGCAAGGCCATCCAGTTGCACCCGCTGGTCTGCGCCGCCTTCAACGCCGACTTCGACGGTGACCAGATGGCTGTGCATATTCCGCTGTCGGTGGAAGCGCAGATGGAGGCGCGCACCCTGATGCTGGCCTCCAACAACGTGCTTTTCCCTGCCTCGGGCGAACCTTCCATCGTGCCGTCTCAGGACGTGGTGCTGGGGCTTTACTACGCCACCCGCGAGCGCATCAATGGCAAGGGCGAAGGTCTGATTTTCGCCGACACTGGCGAAGTCCAGCGCGCGCTCGATGCAGGCGAAGTCGATCTCGCGGCCAGAATCAATGTGCGCATGACCGAGTGGACCAAGAACAAGGAAACGGGTGAATTCACCTCCTCGTTCAGCATTGTGGAAACCACGGCGGGCCGGGCGCTTCTGTCCGAGATTCTTCCCAAGGGCCTGCCGTTCTCGCACATGAACAAGGCGCTCAAGAAGAAGGAAATCTCCAAGCTGATCAACGTGTCCTTCCGCAAGTGCGGTCTGAAGGAGACGGTGGTTTTTGCCGACAAACTGCTCCAAAACGGCTTCCGTCTTGCCACGAAATCCGGAATCTCGATCGCCATTGAGGATATGCTGGTGCCGCCTCAGAAGGCTGGCATCATTGAGGCAGCGGAAAAAGAGGTCAAGGAAATCGAGCAGCAGTACGTCTCGGGTCTGGTGACCTCGGGCGAGCGCTATAACAAGGTGGTGGACATCTGGGGCAAGGCTGGTGACGAAGTCTCCAAGGTCATGATGCAGCAGCTGGCCAAGCAAAGAACCATCGACCGCTTAGGCAATGAAGTAGATCAGGAGTCGTTTAACTCCATCTACATGATGGCCGACTCGGGAGCGCGGGGTTCCGCAGCCCAGATTCGCCAGCTGGCCGGTATGCGCGGCTTGATGGCCAAGCCAGACGGCTCCATCATCGAGACCCCCATCACGGCGAACTTCCGCGAAGGCCTGAACGTGCTTCAGTACTTCATCTCCACGCACGGCGCCCGAAAAGGCCTTGCCGATACTGCGCTGAAGACGGCCAATTCCGGCTACCTAACCCGGCGTCTGGTGGATGTGACACAGGATCTCGTGGTGACCGAAGACGACTGCGGCACCACGAATGGCGCGCTGATGCGGGCCATCGTCGAAGGCGGCGAAGTGATCGAGTCCCTGCGGGACCGCGTCTTGGGCCGCACGGTGGCGGAAGATGTGTTGCACCCCGAAAACCGCGCCGTGCTGGCCTCTGCTGGGCAGATGCTGGAAGAAGAGCTGATCGAGGAGCTTGAAGCCGCTGGCGTTGATGAAGTCAAGGTTCGCACCGCCTTGACCTGCGAGACGCGCTTTGGTCTTTGCGCCAGTTGCTATGGCCGAGACCTGGGCCGTGGCGGCAAGATCAATCTTGGCGAAGCCGTGGGCGTGATTGCTGCACAGTCCATCGGCGAGCCGGGAACCCAGTTGACCATGCGCACGTTCCACATTGGCGGCGCGGCTTCGCGCGCGGCCATTGCGTCCAGCGTGGAAGCGAAATCCAATGGCGTGATCGGCTTCAACGCCACCATGCGCTACGTGACCAATTCCAAGGGCGACCTGGTGGTGATTGCCCGTTCCGGTGAGATCGTCATTCACGACGAGCATGGCCGTGAACGTGAGCGCCACAAGGTGCCTTACGGCGCCACCCTTGCCGTCAAGGTCGATCAGCAGGTCAAGGCCGGCCTGATTCTGGCCAACTGGGATCCGCTGACCCGCCCCATCATCACCGAGTTTGCCGGCAAGGCGAAGTTCGAAAATGTGGAAGAAGGCCTGACGGTGGCCAAGCAGGTTGACGACGTGACCGGCCTCTCGACGCTGGTGGTGATCGACCCCAAGCGCCGCGGCTCCACCAAGGTGGTCAAACCCCAGGTCAAGCTGATTGACGCTTCGGGCAATGAAGTGAAGATCCCGGGCACCGACCACTCGGTGACCATTGGCTTCCAGATTGGTGCGCTGATCCAGGTGCGCGATGGTCAGGACGTGGGCCCCGGCGAAGTGCTGGCGCGCATCCCGATCGAAGGCCAGAAGACGCGCGACATCACCGGCGGTCTGCCGCGGGTGGCCGAGCTGTTCGAAGCCCGCACGCCCAAGGACAAGGGAACGTTGGCGGAGACCACGGGCACCGTATCGTTCGGCAAGGAAACCAAGGGCAAGATCCGCCTGCAGATCACCGATCCGGACGGCAAGGTTTTGGAAGACCTGATCCCCAAGGAAAAGAACATTCTGGTGCACGAAGGCCAGGTGGTGAACAAGGGTGAGTCGATCGTCGACGGTCCCGCAGACCCGCAGGACATCCTGCGTCTGCTGGGCATTGAAGAGCTCTCGCGTTACATCGTCGATGAAGTGCAGGACGTCTACCGCCTGCAGGGCGTGAAGATCAACGACAAGCACATTGAGGTGATCGTTCGCCAGATGCTGCGCCGCGTCGTGGTCGACAACCCTGGCGACTCGAACTACATCGCTGGCGAACAGGTCGAGCGCTCGGAGATGCTCAACACCAACGAGGCGCTGCAGCGCGACGGCAAACTGCCCTCGACCTACACCAATCTGTTGCTGGGCATTACCAAGGCTTCGCTGTCCACCGATTCGTTCATCTCGGCCGCGTCTTTCCAGGAGACGACCCGGGTCCTGACCGAGGCTGCCATCATGGGCAAGCGCGACGAGTTGCGCGGGTTGAAGGAAAACGTCATCGTTGGCCGTTTGATTCCGGCCGGTACCGGCATGGCGTACCACCAGGCACGCAAGATAAAGGACGCCATGGATGACGCCGAACGCAGGGCCATTGCTGAGGCGGAAGCCGAGGAAATGGCCGGCATCGCCGAGACCGAGTCGGTCGATAGCGCAGGCGACGACGCAGCGGCAGCCTTGGACTGAGTCCGTGCGCGCTGCCAGGCGCAGAGCTTGGTGGCGCCTGTGCGCGTCGATCCCGATCGGCCCTTCGCGGGGACGGTCGGGATTTTTTTTGCCACAGGCCACAATGCCTGTCGCCTCCCTGGGCCGCGCTGACGGTCACTTTTGACATTACCAACCTACACCATGAACCCACCCAGTGTCTCGCGTTCCGTGCCAGTGCCGGCCGCTGCGCCGCGTTCGAGTGCGCTGGCGACGCTTTTGCATGACGCTGCGGCTGGCCTGCGCGAGATTCGCAGCGGCCGCTCGGGCGCCGTGGCACTCCATGCGGCCGATGCGCGCCAGCGTCCCGGCGCACAGGCGCTGCTCTACCATGTATTGCGCCATCTGGGCTTGGCTGAGGCGCTGCGCGCCCAGCTCGCGCCGCGAAAGCCTGCGCCGGCCGCGGACGCGCTGCTGTGTACCGCGCTCGCGTTGGCGGCAGTGCCACAAGAGCGGCCGTACGATGACTTCACCTTGGTCAACCAAGCGGTCGAGGCCGCCAAGAGCGACGCTGCGACGCGTGGTCAGGCTTCATTCATCAATGCCTGTCTGAGGCGCTTTTTGCGCGAGCGTGAGGCCCTGATGGCGCAGGTTGCTGGTGATTTGCTCGCGCAGTGGAATCACCCGGCCTGGTGGATCCAGCGCGTGCAGAAAGAGTGGCCCTTGCAATGGCAGCAAATACTTTGCGCCAACAACGTCCAAGCACCCATGGTGCTCAGAATAAACAAGCAAAAAAGCACTCCAGCGCTCTACATACAAGCATTGGAAGCTATCAATATAGAAGCTTTCGAACAAAAGCCGTATGCAGTCGTACTGCGCAGCGCAGTGTCTGTGCACGATTTGCCGGGCTTTGCCGAGGGTGTTGTGTCGGTTCAGGACGCCTCCGCCCAAGCTGCGGCTCCCCTGCTACTCGGCGGACTTCCGCTGAATCAGCCGCTGCGCGTGCTTGACGCTTGCGCCGCACCCGGCGGCAAGACGGCCCATTTGCTTGAGTTCGCGGGCGCCGACTCGCCCATGCAGCTCACAGCGCTCGACGTGGATCCGCAGCGATGCACACGCATCGAGGAGACCCTGCAGCGTATTGGGCTGCGCGCGCAAGTGCTCGCACAGGATGCAGCCAGGCCGCAGGACTGGTGGCAGCAGTGCTGCGGGGGAGAGCCATTTGACGCGATCTTGCTTGATGCACCGTGCACTGCATCGGGCATCGTCAGGCGCCACCCCGACGTGCGCTGGCTGCGCCGCGAATCCGACATCGCGCAGCTCGCCCAGGTTCAGGCCCGTCTGCTCGCCGCTCTTTGGCCGATGCTGCGCCCCGGTGGCCGCATGCTGTACGCCACCTGCTCGGTGTTCAAGGCAGAAGGGCAGCAGCAGATCGAAACGTTTCTTGCCCGCAACAGCGAGGCCAGCCTCATGCCGTCGCCGGGTCATATCCTGCCCGTGGCCGCAGACACCGGGCATAGCGTCCCCGACAATGGTCCCGGGGGACACGATGGTTTTTACTACGCCTTGCTACAAAAGACGAAGCGCTGACATCCGCTGCGCCCGCTTACGCCTGCCGCAAATTGCGCTGAGCTTGCTGGTGCTCTGGATGAGCGCGATGGTCTGCGCGCCTGTCCATGCCCAGGGGGCGCAGACTGTGGCGCACATGGACATTGAGCGCAATGCCGACGGTTTGTACCTGAACGTATCGACGGAATTTTCGTTGCCTAGTCTGGTGGAGGATGCCTTGGAAAAGGGTATTCCCATGACTTTCGTCGCTGATGCCGAAGTCGTTCGCGCGCGCTGGTACTGGTCAGACCAGACCGTATCCGCGGTGCACCGATACATGCGCCTGATGTATCAGCCGCTCACCCAGCGCTGGCGGCTCAACGTGTCCTCCAGCCCCTTTGATACTTCGGGTCTGGGCGTGTCGGTGGGCCAGACCTACGATCGGCTGCCCGAGGTGCTGGCCGCCATGCAGCGCATTGCCTTTTGGAAAATCGCCGACAGCGCGGACCTGGACGAGAGATCTCCGTACCGAGTGCATTTTCGATTTCAGCTCGATATGTCCCAATTGCCGCGGCCGCTGCAGATTGGAGCGTTGGGGCGCTCGGGCTGGAATCTTTCCATCGCACGCACCGAGCGGGTTCCTGCACTGGCCGCACCATGAAGCAGGTGATGGGGACAGCAGAGAAAAAGGGAGGCTCTGAACCTTCGCGCGCGGTCCGCTGGGCCATTGGCGTGGGCGTTGCCGTCACAGCGGCCATCGCCCTGGTGCTGATGTTTCTGCTTACCTTGGCCACCAACAACCGCGCCTTGTACGAGCGCAACTACGGCTGGCTCTTCGCGGCCAACGTCGTCGTCGCCCTGGTCTTGCTTGGCGTACTGGGATGGATTGTTCTGCGGTTGGCGCTGCGCCTGCGGCACAAGAAATTTGGTAGCCGGCTCCTGGTTAAACTCGCGGCCATTTTTGCACTGGTGGGCGTGATGCCCGGAGCGCTGATTTATGTGGTGTCTTACCAGTTTGTTTCGCGCTCGATCGAAAGCTGGTTTGATGTCGAAGTGGAGGGCGCGCTCAGCGCCGGCGTCAGCCTTGCACGCGCCACACTGGAAATGCAGGCCAGCGATTCGGCCTCGCGCACGCGCGCGGCGGCTGCGCAGCTCAGCCAGGTTCCCGATGCTGCTGCTGGACTGGTGCTGGAGAGAATGCGCGATCAACTCGGTGCGAGTGATGCGGCGCTGTGGAGCAGTTCCGGCGTGCTTCTGGCCAGCGTAGGCGAGTCGCGTTTCAGGCTCGACGCCGAGCGACCCAGCGCACAGCAGTTGCGCATGCTGCGTCAGCAACGTGCATCGGCCCAGATCGAGGGACTGGACGATCTAGGTGAGCACGCCAAGCCCGAAGCCATGCAAAACGTGCATGTCACTGCCATGGCCCTTGTTCCCACCACCAGCATAGGCATGGGGCTGCTGGCCGAGCCGCGCTACGTACAAGTCACGATTCCGCTGCCAGCCGTTCTGGTTGGCAATGCCGTGGCCGTCCAGGAAGCCAATCGCGAATACCAGGAGCGCTCGCTGGCGCGCGGCGGTCTGCGGCGCATGTACATCGGCACGCTGACCCTGAGCCTGTTTCTTGCTGTTTTCGGCGCGGTGCTGTTGGCTGTGCTGTTGGGCAATCAGCTCGCCCGCCCTCTGTTGGTCCTCGCGGAAGGGGTCCGTGAGGTGGCGCAAGGCAACCTCAGTCCCAAGGCGGCCCTTCAAGGCAAGGACGAGCTCGGTGGTCTGACCCGTTCATTTGCATCGATGACGCAGCAGTTGTCGGATGCACGCGGAGCCGTTGAGAGCAGCATGCAGGCCCTCGATACGGCGCGCGAACGCCTGCAGACAATTCTCGATAACCTCACGTCTGGCGTCATCGTGATGGACGCTTCGGGCCGGGTGCAGTCCTTCAATCCGGGTGCGGAACGCATCTTGCGCGTCGCCCTGGCGCCGGTACTCGGACGTGCTCTGGCAGATCTGCCCGATCTGGGTGAATTCGCCGCCGCAGTGCAGCGCCAGTTTGATGCATTTTTTGCGCAGCGTGACCAAGGCGGCCCCGACCATTGGCAACAGACTTTCGAGTTGCATGCCTCACCGTCTGGCGCTCAGCAGCATGCGACGAGCCTGGTAGCCCGAGGCGCCGGCATGCCCGACGACGCGCATCTGCTCGTGTTTGAGGACATCACGGAAATCGTGTCGGCCCAGCGTGCGCAGGCCTGGGGCGAGGTGGCGCGCCGACTGGCGCACGAAATCAAAAATCCGCTGACGCCGATCCAGCTTTCCGCCGAGCGGTTAGAAATGAAGCTGCTTGCCAAGCTGGCGGCACCAGACCAGGCAATGCTCACCAAGTCGGTGAAGACGATCGTGGACCAAGTGGAGGCCATGAAACGTCTCGTGAACGAGTTCCGAGACTACGCACGCCTTCCCGCTGCAGAGCTCAAGCCGCTGGATCTCAACGCGCTGGTGCAGGAGGTGTTGAATCTTTATGAGCCCGGCCACAGCCATGTGCCGGTGCAGGCGGATCTGGACCCCCTGTGCCCCCCCATTCTGGGAGACGCGCAGCAGTTGCGACAGGTGCTGCACAATCTGGTGCAGAACGCTCAGGACGCCACGGAGCAGGCGATGCAGGCGAGCGCTGGGGCAACGATGGCACCCGTGATTCTCACCACCCGGTTCAGCACGGCGTCTCGCCGTGTCAGCCTGACGGTAGCGGACCAGGGCGCCGGTTTCCCTCCTCACATCCTGCAGCGCGCGTTTGAACCGTACGTGACTACAAAGGATCGTGGCACAGGCCTGGGCCTGGCGGTGGTCAAAAAAATCGCCGATGAGCACGGCGCGCGCATCACCCTCAACAACCGTGAGCAAGACGGACATTCGGTCGGCGCACAAGTGTCGCTATCATTCGCGGCAGCGCACGTAGCTGCATAAGCTCGGCACGGCGCAGATTCAAGGCATTTCGCACATGGCAAATTTATTGGTAGTAGACGATGAACTGGGCATACGGGATCTTCTATCCGAAATCCTGAATGACGAAGGCCATAGCGTCGACCTGGCGGAAAACGCCACACAGGCGCGCATTGCGCGCAACGCGAACGACTACGACCTCGTGTTGCTCGACATCTGGATGCCCGACACCGATGGGGTCTCGCTCCTCAAGGAGTGGGCGGCCAGCGGGTTGCTCACCATGCCGGTCATCATGATGAGCGGTCACGCCACGATCGACACCGCAGTCGATGCAACGCGCATCGGTGCGTTCGCCTTCCTGGAAAAACCCATCACCCTGCAGAAGTTACTCAAGGCAGTGGAGCAGGGCTTGGCCCGCCATGCCGCACGGACGGCGCCCCCCGTCGTCGTCGCACCCGTCGTTGCCGTCCCGGCACCCGTCGCCAGCGTCGATACCGCCGTGCAGCAGTTTGCCGTCACCATGGAACTGGAGCAGGGCCCACATGCGCACCAGGGCTTCGACCTGGATCGCCCCTTGCGCGAAGCGCGCGACGGATTTGAAAAAGCCTACTTCGAATTTCATCTCGCACGCGAAGGGGGTTCCATGACGCGTGTGGCTGAAAAAACCGGTCTGGAGCGCACGCACCTCTACCGCAAGCTGCGCCAACTGGGCGTAGACTTGGCTCGCGGCAAGCGCAATTAGTTTCGTTCCAGGAAAGCGGACTTGATTTTCCTGGCTATAATTTAAGGCTTAGGCCCGGTAGCTCAGTCGGTAGAGCAGAGGATTGAAAATCCTTGTGTCGGCGGTTCGATTCCGTCCCAGGCCACCAAATAATTGCCTTAATAATCAACTAGTTATCTAGGCAACAACAAGAAGCGACCTCCAAAAGGGTCGCTTTTTTTCTTTGTCTCATGCGAGTTCTGACACTTGCGTCGGGAAGAATCGTGTGCCGCAGCATTCGGCTGCATGCGAATCCGGGGGAACGTCTCTTCAGGCATCGGCAAAACAAGCCTGAGTTCGAGAGGGAAAGGCGCTCCAAGTGGTGGATTGGGCAGCGGGAACGCGATTCGGCGGCCGTTGCGCTATGGCCTAGGTCTCATAGAAAATCTATGGTCATGCAAGCCGCAAGCCGCAAGCCGCAAGCCGCAAGCCGCAAGCCGCAAGCCGCAAGCTGGAAGCTCGGCAGAGGTTGGAATCTGGCTCGAACAGCAAGCCCGTTCACGTGCGCGGTTCACCTTGCGCGTTGACGGTGATAGTGCGCCCTGGTGGGGATGTCATTTGAATGCGATGCTCCTGGTCCCTGAACGTGTACGTCACATCCCAATACTCGGTACGTGCCTGGTTGGGCACATTTTCACAACGCTGCACATCTTGAGGCACGGTCTGTGGGCTGCCGTTTCCGCCCATTCTGGAACCGATCACGGCCCCCGCAATCGCGCCGCCCGCAGTAGCAATATCCTTGCCGGTGCCGCCGCCAACCTGATGACCAAGAACGCCGCCCAGCAGGGCACCCAGGACTGCTCCGGGAGCATTCACCTGGTTCTCGTTCTGCGGCGCTTGCTCGCGGTCGATCCAGCAACGCTTCTCGGGTGTGCCGACCACGGCGTGCACGGAAGTGACATTCACCTCAAACAGGCGCTCGTCCTTGCGTTGACGGTAGCTGGGCGCAGCGATCGGTGCAGGCGCATAGCGCCGCTCATCGATGCGCGCATCTCGGCCGATCTCCCTTATCGAAGAAATGCGGTTGTTCAGTCCCATGGCCGCCAGTGACGGGTACTGGCCCGGCCGCAAGACCATGCATCGACCGTTAAAGCGGGCGTCGTCGCAGACTTCCCACTGTCTATCGCCAACCACGACGGCAGAGGATGCGCGGTCATTAAAACCGTTCCTGTCGAGATTTTCTAGGGACTTGTCGGTAGTGAAGGCGCGGCCCGCGAAATCTTCCTGCTCAAAAAAGGCGATCTGTGCCGACTCTGGCGTCGGAGCCTTTGTGACGGTCTTGCGAACCGAAGAAATGCGGTCGTTCAAGTCCGTTCCGCTCAGTGTTGGATATTGACCGGGACGCAGGACCACGCAGCGACCATTGAAGCGGACATCTTCGCAAGCCTCCCACTCATCGGGGCCGGTCACCACTAGCGAAGAGACCCGGTCATTGAAGCCGTTGCGCCGGAAGTCCTCGACCAGTGCGTCGGTCTTAAAAGAGCGTCCGCCAAAGCGTTCATTCTCGTAAAAAGTGATTTGCGCGGGTGCCGGTGCGGGCGCATAGCGCCGCTCGTCGATGCGCTGGTCGCGGCCGATGGCGCGCGCCGAAGAAATCCGATCGTTCAGACCCATTGCGGCCAGGGTAGGGTACTGCCCGGGACGCAGCACGACGCAACGACCGCTGTAGCGCGCGTTTTCACAAATTTCCCATCGCTCGCTTTTCACCGTTGCGGAGGATGCGCGATCATTGAAGCCAAAGCGGTCAAAGTTGTCGATCCGCCTTTCCGTGGTGAACGAACGGCCCTGAAAGTCCTGTTCTTGGAAAAAAGTGACTTGCGCGCTAGCCTGGGCGGCCGCCGCCAACACCACTGATACCAATGCTGTCTTGGTGATTGCTTTCATCGCGTGTTCCTATCCAAAGTTGTGACAGGACGCAAATCCTCGCCCTCTGAGCACCATAGGTGAATGACCCCGTGCGACGAGTAGGAAATGGCGCCGTGACGCGGCCAGACGTTTGTGCAGCAAGGAGATGGCTGCGGCCTACCTGGCAGACCCTCGTCGGATGTCCACGAGTCCGGTGAACCCGGTTCTGGCGCGGTATGGCAATGGCCTTGATCTACATGGAAAGACCCATGGCCATGCAACCGAGAGGCGCGCCAGAGTGCGGAAACTGGTTCGAAAAGCTCGGGCGAGTGAAGGAAAGCGTCACGGAAACTCGTTCGAGTTTTTCTGCTTGGTGGTGACTGTGGACCGACTGAGCGTTGCCTGGAAAATCCGTGGGTCGACGCTTCGATTCTGTCCGGGGCCACCAGTGTTCATGCGCCCCAGTGCCCGAAAGGGTCCTGGGGCGCTTCTACAATCAGATGCAGTGGCAGTTTTTCGTTGTCCGGGAACTGGCCTGCTGGACAAGACCCACTGCACTCTCGCTGGGCTACCCGCTGGGTCGGCTGCCTGAACAAGCTCAGTCGAGCAGACCGATGATGATGTCCACTATCAGGTTGTTTTGCTGCTGAACCAAGACGATATCGCCGCCGATTCGGGCGTAACGATAGCCGTAGGGGGGAGGAGGCAGGAGGCGAATCACTGGCTGGGGCACGGTGTAAACGATGACGCCCCTGGGCACAGGCTGACCGACTTGCCAGTGCCCAGCTTGACCTGGTGGCATGCAACCATTGGCCTTTTTGGCAAGTCCCGGCGGACATCTTTTTCCATTGCCGTAGGTATGGGAGTAGTACTGGCGCACCGAGCTACGCTGTCGCTCGTCGAAGTAGGCGCCTTGTTTCACGTCTTCACGCCGGCGCTTTTCCGCACGCTTCTGGGCCTTTTCATGCTGCTTCGAAGCGTCCTTCCGATCCTTGGCATATTCCTTGTCAGCCTGTTTTTTGGGCTTTTGGTATTCCTTCTGTGCATGCTTCCCATCACCGTTACCTTCGTTGCCGTGGTCCTTGGCAAAACCGGGACCTGCCGCAAGAAGAAGGGAGGCCATGGCAAGCGCGGCAATGCGACGCGGGATGGTGAAAGGCAGGAACGGGTTCATGTGGAATCCATCAGGCTTGAAATAAGCTCGTTGGCTAGCATCACGCCGTCGTGGTCCGGAGCTTGTAGGACACGTTCGCGCGATGCCGAAGGCTTCGACAGTGCACTCAAGCGGCAGCGTCATTTTTCTTGCAACTTCCATCGGCGGGCCAACTTGCGCCATTTCAGGCCTTGGGCGATGCATTGCCAGCGCGGATTGCGATGGACGCCTGCCTGCCTGTTGCTGCTCCGGTGCTGCTGAATGCCGCGGCAAATCTTCTTGATCAACCCACCCCTGCGTTTGCTATGTCTCTTTTGAAGGAAATCACCCTGGGGATCGACTTTGGTACCTCCAATTCGGCGATGGCCGTGCGTCATGGTGCCGGGCCAGCGCGAATGCTCTGTCTGGAGGGAAATGCCCATACGCTACCCACTGCGGTTTTTTTCAATTCTGAAAACCACGGCACACATTTCGGTCGTGATGCGGTCGACCAGTATCTGTTGGGTACCGAGGGCCGGTTGATGCGCTCACTCAAAAGCCTGCTGGGAAGTGCATTGCTGCAAGACAAGACGGCGGTGCACAACAATCTGGTCAGCTATCAGGACATCATCGGCCTGTTCTTGCGCATGCTGGCGCAAAAGACCCGTCATTCACTGGGGGGCATGCCCGAGCGGGTGGTGATGGGGCGGCCGGTGCATTTTGTGGATGGTGACGCAAGCCGTGACCGGCAGGCCCAAGAGGTGCTGCGCCAAGCGGCGCTGGCGGCGGGTTTCCAGAACGTGTCGTTCCAGTTTGAGCCCATGGCCGCCGCGCTGGACCTTGAGCAGCGCATCACGCGTGAGTCTCTGGTGCTGGTCGTGGATATTGGCGGCGGCACGTCGGACTTCACGGTGGTGCGCCTGGGCCCCGAACGCATGCACCAAATCGACCGCAGCAGCGATGTCTTGGCCACCGCAGGGGTGCATATCGGCGGCACGGACTTCGACCGCCGGCTCAGCCTCGAACTGCTCATGCCTTTGCTGGGGTTTCGTCATCTGGGCCCCACCGGGCGCGAGGTGCCAAGTGGCGTGTTTTTTGATCTCTCGACCTGGCATCTGATCCAGTGGCGGTACTCGCCCGGTGCCTTGCACGATGCACAGAAATTGCGAACCGACTACACCGATGCACCCCTGCATGGGCGGCTGATGCAGGTACTCAATGAGCGCCTGGGACACCGTATGGCCAACACGGTAGAGCAGGCCAAGATTGCGGCTTCTACGGGCGATGCCGATGCGCCCATGCCGCTGGACTGGATTGAGCCCGGGCTTGGTGCCGCGATCACGGCGCAGGGGCTGGCGCGTTGCCTGGCGCAGCCGTTGCAAAAGGTGGTGGGCTGTGCACGCGAATGTGTGCAGTTGGCTGGATTGGCACCGCAGGGTCTGGACGCCATCTACCTCACCGGAGGCTCTTCGGCCTTGCGGCCACTGCGTCATGCATTGAAAGCGGCGTTCCCCGATACGCCCCAGTTGGAGGGCGATCTGTTTGGCGGCGTAGCGGCGGGCCTGGCGGTTTCGGGTTGAGGGGCGCTGCAGACGTCCGGCGACGGTCGCGGAGACTGGGCTCCCGTGCGCAGGTAGCGAAGCGTTTACTATCAAATAGATAGCTGCTAATGTTTATGGGATAAGCGCCAGAGGCCATTTTTATCTAAAATCCAACGCCTTTCGACCGGTGCTGTCGTTGGCCCCGCCGTCTGGCGCTGCACCGTCGCGCTTCCATTGCAGGGCGGTGTCATACAGCGCGTTGCGCGAAGCCCCTGTGATCTCGGCCGCCAGGCGCACGGCAGTCTTGAGCGCAAGCTCCTGCAGCAGCAAGCGCAGCACCTGCAGGCTCTTGCTGTCGTCGCTGGCGACTGCGGTGGGATGCAGCAGCACCACAAATTCACCGCGCGAGCGATTGCTGTCGGCGGCGAGCCATTGGTGCAATTGGTCTGCGGGCTGACTTGTCACGCTTTCAAACTGCTTGGTCAGTTCCCTGGCGAGCGTGATGCGGCGCTCGCCCAGCACGGCAAGCGCCTGGGCCAGGTCCGCGATGCGGTGGGGGGCTTCGAGCAGGACAACACAGCGCGACTCACTGCGCAGTTGTTCGATGGCTGCGCTGCGTTCGCCAGATTTGGTAGGCAGAAAGCCCACGAAGACGAATCCGGCCTCGGCGCCCGGCGCTGCGACGGCTCCGGAGACGCTGAGTGCCGCAGTCACGCTGCTGACCCCAGGCACAGCCACCACGCGCAAGGAGGTGGCGTGCACTGCAGCGGCCAGGCGCGCGCCGGGGTCACTGATGCCGGGAGTGCCCGCATCGCTCACGTAGGCCACCCGCTGGCCCTGCTGCAGGCGCGCCAGCACCGCTTGCGCACCTTCCTGTTCGTTGTGCTGATGCACTGCAAGCAGTTGCGAGCCATTTTTTTCGATGCCGTAGCTGCGCAGCAAACCCTGGGTGTGGCGGGTGTCTTCGCAGGCAATGCAATCGACAAGCTGCAGCACGTGCAAGGCGCGCAAGCTGATATCGGCCAGATTGCCGATGGGTGTGGCCACCACATACAGGGCGCCCTGCGGATAATGCTGGGCCGATGCGACCTCGCTGGCAGCGCGCAAGGCAGAAGCGAAAGAGGCGTTCAATGGGGTTCCTTCGGAAAACGGCGCTGGCTGCCACCGCAGCTCGGACGACCCGGCAACAAGGCAATGAAGCCGAGGATTGGGCGCTCGCCCATCTGGAGGCAGCGGGTCTGCGCTTGCTCGAGCGCAATTATCGAACGCCGGGGCGGGGCGGCGGCGAAATCGATCTGATCCTGCGCGATTGCGATGGCACCTTGGTTTTTGTCGAGGTGCGGCGCCGTGGGTCGGCGGCGTTCGGCGGTGCGGGTGCAAGCATCCAGCCTGCCAAGCAGCGGCGCATCGTGTTTGCTGCGCGCCATTATTTGCTGCGCTTGCGGTCGCCGCCTCCCTGCCGCTTCGACGTCGTGCTGGTACAGGACGGGATTGAATGGCTTCAGGGCGCCTTTGATGCGGGCTGATCCGGTGGGAGCAAATGCGTACTTGTTGCTACAAAAGCTGTAACAACGCGCGGTTATGATTCGGGCTTTCGCGCCTTTTTCGGTCTTCATGCTAGAGCAACGCATTCAACAGCATTTCATAGACAGCGCCGACCTCAAGTACCAGGCGGCGCCCTTGCTGGGCAAGCCGATTGCCGACGCCGTGCACGCACTGGTGGCCTGTGTCACCAGCGGCGGCAGGATGCTTGCGTGCGGCAACGGGCCGTCTGCGGCCAGCGCTCAGCAGTTTGCGGCTTTCTGCGTGGCCGGTTTCGAGCGCGAACGGCCTGAGTTGGCAGCTTTGGCGCTCAGCGTGGACGGGGCCCTGCTGACCAGCGGCGCGGGGGTGGACAGCACGCAGCAATTTGCCCGCCAGGTGCGGGCGCTGGGCCAGGCGGGCGATGTCCTGCTGCTGGTCTGCGTCACAGGCAACGACGCCAACCTGCTCAGCGCGGTATCCGCCGCCCACGAGCGGGAGATGGTGGTGGTGGCCCTCACCGGGCGGGACGCAGGCGCGCTGGCCGGCCTGCTGCGCGAAACCGATATATTGATCAGCGTTCCGCATGAGCGCGCCGCGCGCGTGCGCGAAGTGCATGCCTTGGTGCTCAACTGCCTGTGTGACGGCATTGATTCGCAATTGTTTGGTGAACAGGAGAACCCATGAAATTGACTTTGTCTTCCCGTTTGCTCGCCAGCCTGCTGCTGGCGGCCAATCTGGCCGGTTGCGCCGCGCCGCTCGTGCTCGGGGGAGCTGCCGTGGGCGGCATGATGGCGGTCGATCGCCGTACCGCCGGCACGCAGGTCGAGGACGAGGGCATTGAGCTGCGGTCCACCAACCGTATTTTTGGTGATCATGGCGACAAGGTGCACATCAATGTCACCAGCTACAACCGCCAGGTGCTGCTTACGGGCGAAGTGCCCAGCGAGCAGGTGCGCGAGGCCGTGCAGAAAACCGTCTCGCAGGTGGCCAATGTGCGCTCCATCGTCAACGAGCTGGCGGTGATGCCCATCACCCCCATCACGCAGCGTTCCAACGACACCTTCATTACGGGAAAGATGCGCGCAAGCCTGCTCGACGCGAAAGATCTGACCGCCAGCGCGTTCAAGGTGGTTACCGAGCGTGGCGTGATCTATTTGATGGGTATCGTGAGCCAGCGCGAGGCGGCGCGTGCCACGTCGATTGCGCGCGGCGTGACTGGCGTGCGCAAGGTGGTGCGGGTTTTTGAATATGTGAGCGACGACGATCTGGCGCGCCTGAATGCGCCAGCGCGTGCGCCGGTCACCGACACGAATCCTGAGCCCGCCCCTGCCAAATAGTCTCCGATGCAGGCCCGGCCACAGTACGGGCCTGTGAAAGGGGCCGCGGCAAGGTGTCAAGCCAGCCGTTTGATCAGGCTCGACGTGTCCCAGCGCTGGCCGCCCATGGCCTGTACATCGGCGTAGAACTGGTCCACCAGCGCCGTGACGGGAATGCGCGCACCGTTGCGCCGTGCCTCCTGCAGCACCAGGCCCAGGTCCTTGCGCATCCAGTCCACGGCAAAGCCGAAGTCGAATTTGCCCGAGACCATGGTTTTGCCGCGGTTGTCGAGTTGCCAGCTTTGCGCTGCGCCTTTGCCGATCACGTCCAGCACTTGCGGCATGTCCAGCCCCGCGCGCTGGCCGAAGGCAATGGCCTCGGCCAAGCCTTGCACCAGGCCGGCAATACAGATCTGGTTGACCATCTTGGTCAGCTGGCCGGCGCCGGCCTCGCCCATGCGGGTGAAGGCGCGCGCAAAGGCCATGGCAACGGGTTGCGCCGCATCGAACGCCCCTTGGTCGCCACCGCACATCACGGTGAGCTGGCCGTTTTGCGCGCCGGCCTCCCCGCCCGAAACAGGCGCATCCACAAACGATAAGCCCAGCGTGCGCGCCGCGCTGTGCAGCTCGCGAGCGACTTCCGCCGAGGCGGTGGTGTGGTCCACGAACACGGCGCCCGGCTCCATGCCGGCAAAGGCGCCGTCGGCGCCCAGGGTGACCGCGCGCACGTCGTCGTCGTTGCCCACGCAGCAGAACACCAACGAGGCGCCGCGTGCCGCCTCGCGTGGAGATTTGGCATGATTTTTGCCTCCAGCGCTTGCGTAATCTGCGCACCATGCTATCGATTTGGAAGCGGTCCGGTTGTATACCGTGACCGAGTGTCCGGCCCGGGCCAGGTGGCCCGCCATGGGATAGCCCATGACGCCCAGGCCAAGAAAAGCGACGTTCTGCGGCGCGACAGGTTCGTAGGTGCGGGGAGTTGGATGGGACATGTGCGAAAAAATATGGAGAGCCGTGCGGCGCTACGACAAGAAAACGTGCGCGATCAGACGATGACGAAATGCTCGGTGCCGGCAGCCAGATCGGTCGTCTTGGCGCGCTGGCTGCTGAGTTTGATCTGCAGCCGCAGATCGTTGAGCGAGTCGGCGTTGCGCAGAGCGTCTTCGTAGGTAATGACGTTGGCTTCGAATAGATCGAACAGCGCCTGGTCGAAGGTCTGCATGCCCAGGTTGCGGCTTTTCTTCATGATCTCTTTGATCTCGGCGACCTCGCCCTTGAAGATCAGATCGGAAATGAGCGGCGTGTTGAGCAAAATCTCGACGGCCGCCGCGCGGCCCTTGCCGTCCTGCTTGGGCAGAAGGCGCTGCGATACCAGGGACCGCAGGTTGAGCGACAAATCCATCAGCAGCTGCGCGCGCCGCTCTTCCGGGAAGAAATTGATGATCCGGTCCAGCGCCTGGTTGGCGCTGTTGGCGTGCAGCGTGGCCAGACACAGGTGACCGGTTTCCGAGAACGCAATGGCGTGCTCCATGGTTTCGCGGTCCCGGATTTCCCCCATCAGAATCACATCCGGGGCCTGGCGCAGCGTGTTCTTCAGCGCGGCGCTCCAGCTGTCGGTATCGAGCCCCACTTCGCGCTGCGTCACCACGCAGTTCTTGTGTGGGTGCACGAATTCCACCGGGTCTTCCACGGTGATGATGTGCCCAAACGAATGTTCGTTGCGCCAGTCCACCATGGCGGCCAGGGTGGTCGACTTGCCCGAGCCCGTGGCTCCCACCAGGATGCACAGGCCCCGCTTGGCCATGGTCACTTCCTTGAGCACCTGCGGAACGCCCAGGCCGTCGATGGTGGGCAGCGTGAGCGGAATCACCCGCAACACCATGCCCACGCGCCCCTGCTGAATGAAGGCGTTGACCCGGAAGCGCCCAACGCCTGCGGGCGAAATGGCGAAGTTGCACTCCTTGGTGCGCTCAAACTCGGCGGCTTGCTTGTCGCTCATGATCGAGCGCGCCAAGGTCAAAGTGTGGCTGGGGGTCAAGGCCTGGGGCGAGACCTTGCCAATGGCGCCGTCCACCTTGATGGCGGGCGGGAATTCTGCTGTGATGAACAGGTCGCTGCCGCCGCGGCTGACGAGCAGCTTCAGCAGGTCGTTGATGAATTTACTGGCCTGATCGCGTTCCATCGCATGTTCCTCTCAGCGTGGGTGCCTGGGCACCCGGGGGCTTCTCGCAACCACCTCGCCAGCCACCTGCTGGCAGGTTCTGGCGGTCTTGCGCTGGTCTATTTTTGGTTTTCGCTCAGCCGTGCGCTCACGGCGCGCAGGCGCAGTGAGAGCTTGCGCGCCAGCAGCGCCACCAGACTGGCGGCAAGCTGCGGGTCTTTCACCATCATCTCGTCCATGCCGTCGGCTGAGAGCACCGCAATTTCGCAGTCTGTCAGCGTGGTACAGGCCGAAAAGCGGATGCCGCTGTCGAGCAGCGACATCTCACCCAAAATATCTCCGGGCCGGGTTTCGGCCAGGCGGAGCTGTTCGCCCCAGGGCTGCAAGCGGTCTACGGCAATGGTGCCGGTCAGCAGTACCACCATGAAATTGCCATATTCGTCCTGGCGGATCACGTCGCGGTTGGGCGGGACGTGCGCGAACTCAAAAAACTGCTCCATGCGGTGCACGGCATCGTTGTCCAGGTGCGCCATGTACTTGTCTTTGGCCCAGAGCGCCTGCAAAAGCTTGCCGCCGCGGCTGGTGGGAAGCCGCTTGGCGCCCACTTCCACGGCGCGCGCTTCCCAGGGCACCAGCATGCTCGAATCCACCCCCTGGTTGGCAAAGGCGGTGGAGAAGAAGACCGAATCACCGTGCTCCGGATTGGGTTTCGTGGCGCGCGAACTGCGCAACAGGCCGAGAATGCCTTTCATGGGGAACTCCAATAGGCGAGCGCTTGTGGCCGCCAATACAAAAAACGGGTGCCGATCAGCCGGGGAAGTTGTCCGGAATTTTCGCTTTGCTGCGCGCCTCGGAAGAGCTGATGATGTTGCGGCGTACCAGGTCGGTCAGGTTCTGGTCCAGCGTCTGCATGCCCACGCTGTTGCTCGTCTGGATGGTGGAGTACATCTGCGCCACCTTGGCTTCGCGGATCAGGTTGCGAATGGCACTGGTGCCCAGCATGATCTCGTGCGCCGCCACACGGCCGGAGCCGTCCTTGAGCTTGCACAGCGTCTGTGAGATCACCGCCTGCATCGACTCGGACAGCATGGCCCGGATCATCTCCTTTTCTTCGCCCGGAAATACGTCAATGATGCGGTCGATGGTTTTGGCAGCGCTCGATGTGTGCAGCGTGCCGAACACCAGGTGCCCGGTTTCCGCCGCTGTCATGGCCAAGCGGATGGTTTCCAGATCGCGCATTTCGCCCACCAGGATGGCGTCCGGGTCTTCGCGCAGCGCCGAACGCAGAGCGGCGGAGAACGAGAGCGTCATAGGACCGACTTCGCGCTGGTTCACCAGGCATTTCTTGGACTCGTGCACGAACTCGATCGGGTCCTCGATGGTGAGCACGTGGCCGTATTCGCTCTCGTTCAGGTGGTTCACCATGGCAGCGAGCGTGGTCGACTTGCCCGAGCCCGTCGGGCCCGTCACCAGCACCAGCCCGCGCGGCTTGAGCGAGAGCTCGGCAAAAATCTTGGGCGCGTTGAGCTGCTCCAGTGTGAGGATCTTGCTGGGAATCGTCCGAAACACGGCAGCGGCGCCGCGGTTCTGGTTGAAGGCGTTGACCCGGAAACGGGCCAGACCTTCAATTTCGAACGAGAAATCGACCTCCAGGAATTCTTCGTAGCTCTTGCGCTGTGAGTCGCTCATGATGTCGTACACCATGGCGTGAACCGTTTTGTGGTCCAGCGCATCGACGTTGATGCGCCGTACGTCGCCGTGCACCCGGATCATCGGCGGGAGGCCCGCAGAGAGGTGCAGATCGGACGCCTTGTTTTTGACGCTGAATGCGAGCAGCTGGGTGATGTCCACGGGGTTCCCTCGGTCGTTTGATACGCTCGGTAAACATTATGACCACGATTGCAGACAAGCTCCAAGAGGTACGCACCCGCATTGACGCTGCATGCAGCGCGGCTGGCCGGGCGTCCGGTGACGTGTCGTTGCTGGCCGTTTCCAAAACTTTCCCTGCCGAGATGGTGGCGCGCGCAGCGCTGGCAGGGCAGCAGGCCTTTGGCGAGAACTACCTGCAGGAAGCTGTGGAAAAAATGTCACAGCTGGGTGAGGCCGGCCTGACCAAGCTCGAATGGCACTGCATTGGCCCGGTGCAGGGCAACAAGACCCGGCTGGTGGCGGAGCACTTTGACTGGCTGCACACCCTGGACCGCGAGAAGATCGCACGCCGTCTGGCAGAGCAGCGGCCCGCCGGGCTGGCGCCCCTTCAGGTCTGTATTCAGGTCAATGTGGATGGCGGCGCCAACAAGGCCGGCGTGGCCCCCAGTGAGGCGCTGGCACTGGCGCGCGTGGTGGCCGCCTTGCCTGGCTTGCAGCTGCGAGGGGTGATGAGCATTCCCGAACCGGCGCCGGACTTTGAGAGTCAGCGCGCATTGCACCTCAAAGCGCGCGCGGTGTTTGAGGAGATCCGCGCCGCCGGCTTGCCAGGCGCGGAGTGCTTTGACACCTTGTCGTTGGGCATGAGCAACGATCTGGAAGCCGCAGTGGCTGCTGGCAGCACCATGGTGCGCGTGGGCAGCGCGCTGTTTGGTCAGCGTCCCGTGCTCGCGCCCTGAGGGATCAGACTACTTCTTGCCCGCTGCCTTGCGCGGCGCGTTGACCGCGCCTGCACAATCGGCCGCGAGCCACTGACCGTCGACGTCCATGGTGATTTGTTCGCTCTTGCCCTTGACGGTCTGCACGCTCTCGCTGTGCATGTTGTATTGCGTCGGGCTGGTGAAAGTGACGCTGCCCTCGCCGCGGATGTCGGGATCCGTGCATTGGTAACTGAACTTCATGGTGTTGCCCGAGCGTTTGGCGGGCGTGGTCTTGCAGTCGCCGTCCTGCACCGGCACCTCCGAGCGTGCGGCCATTTCGGGCGTAACGCAGGACTTCACGCGCATGCCGCCCTTGCCGTCCATCGATACACCCTGCTGCGCCATCATGGCCTGCATCTGTTTGCGTTGGGCGGCGGGCATCTGGGCCAATTGCTGCTGCATCTGCGCCATGGCCTGCTGCGTTTCCTTGTCCGAATGCGTCATCCGCGTATGCATCTCCCACAGGCCGGGTTGGATGGACTGTGCGGCAGCGCCCCCACTGAATGCAAAAGCTGCGCACAGCAGCGCGGCGGGCCAGAGGGCGGGTCGGAGTGTGAGCTTCATCGGTGGGTCTCCAAGGGCTGGGGTGGAAGCGGGCCATTGTGTCCTGCAGCCTGGGATCTGCCAAGCGAACTTAGGGCAAAAATGCCATCCGGCGCTTACCAATAAAGCGTTGGAAGCTCTCTTTTTAATAGCATAGGAAAGGCCTGGAAGCGTGAGGCGTTTCGGAACGCCGTGCTAAGCTGAAATGCTTCATCGGGGCCGCCGGTCTGCATGGCGCGCTCCACCCCCTCTCGGAGAACACGCCATGCCAGGACTTTTGCCCGATATCGATCCCGACGGTCTGCTTGAATTTTCGGTGGTCTACACCGACCGCGCGCTCAACCACATGTCACAGCGCTTTGCCGGTGTGATGAAAGACATCCTCTCCACGCTCAAGGACGTCTATCACGCCCACACCGCCGTGCTGGTGCCCGGCAGCGGCACCTTTGGCATGGAAGCCGTGGCGCGCCAGTTTGCCAACAAGGAAAAGGTGCTCATCGTGCGCAACGGCTGGTTCAGCTACCGCTGGAGCCAGATTTTTGATGCCGGCGGTCTGGGCGGCGGCGCGGTGGTGTGCAAGGCGCGGCGCCAGGGCGAGGGTGCGCAGGCGCCCTGGGCGCCCTGTCCGGCAAGCGAAGTGGCACAGGCCATCCGCGCCGAGAAGCCCAAGGTGGTGTTTGCGCCGCATGTCGAAACCGCCAGCGGCATCCTCCTGCCCGACGACTATCTGCGCACCGTGGCCGATGCGGCGCACGCAGTGGGCGCGCTCTTTGTGCTGGACTGCGTGGCCTCGGGCGCGATGTGGGTGGACATGCAGGCCACGGGCGTCGACGTGCTCATCTCGGCTCCGCAAAAGGGCTGGAGTGGCTCGCCGTGCTGCGCCATGGTGATGCTCTCCGAGCGCGCTCGCATCGCCATCGAAGACACGCAGAGTTCGAGCTTTTCCTGCGATCTGAAGAAGTGGATGCAGATCGCCGAAGGCTATGAAAAAGGCGCGCACGCCTACCACACCACGATGCCCACCGACGCCCTGGTGCGCCTGCGCGATGTGATGCTGGAGACGCGCGAATACGGCTTCGAGAAGGTGCGCCAGGAACAGATGGCGCTGGGCGGCAAGGTGCGCGCGCTGCTCGAATCGCGCGGTTTCCCCAGCGTTGCGGCCGACGGCTTCAAGGCTCCGGGCGTGGTGGTGAGCTTCTGCACGGACCCTGGCATCCAGAGCGGCAAAAAATTCGTGGAAGTCGGCTTGCAGGCCGCTTCGGGCGTGCCGCTGCAGTGCGACGAAGGGCCGGACTTCAAAACCTTTCGCCTCGGTCTGTTTGGCCTGGAGAAATGGCACAACGTCGACCGCACCGTGGGGCAACTGGCCGCGGCGCTGGACGCCATTGCGGCCAAGGGTTGAGCCGGCAACCGGGCAACTTTTTTCGGTTTCTGCGGTCATTCCACTTTCTTCTATTTCCTCTATTTCATGACCTTCTTCATTCGACCCTGGAGCGCCCTGGGCGCATTGGCGGTTCTGGCCGTTTCTGCCACCATGCCGGCGTTCGCTGCGGCGCCTGTCACCACCGCCAGCGGCCTCATCTACGAGAGCCTCAAAGACGGCACCGGCCCCAGCCCCAAGGCCAGCGACACTGTGCGCGTGCACTACCGCGGCACCTTCCCCGAGTCGGGCAAGGAATTCGACAGCTCCATCGCGCGCGGCCAGCCGATTGAGTTTCCCTTGACTGGCGTGATCCCTTGCTGGACCGAAGGCGTGCAGAAAATGAAAGTCGGCGGCAAGGCCAAGCTCACCTGCCCGCCCGCCATTGCCTATGGCGCACGTGGCGCGGGCGGCGTGATTCCGCCCAACGCCACGCTCAATTTTGAAGTCGAGCTGCTGGGAATTAAGTAAAGGCAGGCATGCAAGACGCCAGCACCGAACTGGCGCGCGCCAAACGGTTGGCGCTAGGTTTGCTGGCGCTGGCCGCTGCCGTGTTCGCAGGCACCAGTCTGGCACCGCCGCATCTGGCGGTGCTGGCCCTCAAAGCCGTGGCTGAAGCCGCCATGGTGGGCGCGCTGGCCGACTGGTTTGCGGTGCGAGCGCTGTTTCACCGCGTGCCCTTGCCGTTCATCGCGCGGCACACCGCCATCATCCCGCGCAACAAGGACCGCATTGGGCGCAACCTGGCGCAGTTTGTGCGCGAGAAGTTTCTGGATGCCGATTCTCTGGTGGCGCTGATCCGCCGCCGCGACCCGGCCGCGCTGGTGGCGAACTGGCTCACCCGCCCGGCGAATGCCCGCCTGGTGGCGGCGCAGGTGGCGCGCATGCTGACGGCCGCGCTGCAGGCGCTGGAAGATGCGCAGGTCGAGCGCTTTGTCCAGCGCGCGCTGCGCTCGGTGGTGGGGCAGATGGACCTGGCACGGCTAGCCTCTGAACTGCTCGCCGCGCTCACCCAGGGCGGGCGGCACCAGCAATTGCTGGACCAGGCGCTCTCGCGGTTGATGGTCGTATTGCAGGAAGAGGAAACGCGCCAGCTCATCGCAAGTACGCTGGTCGGCTGGCTCAAGCGCGAGCACCCGCGCAAGGAAAAACTCCTGCCCACCGACTGGCTGGGCGACAAAGGTTCGGCCATGGTGGCGAATGCGCTGGAGAGCCTGCTGGCCGACATTGCGGCGCACCCCGAGCACCGTCTGCGCGCGCAGTTTGACGAAGCGGTGCACGAATGGGTGGAGCGCCTGCGCAGTGACCCGGAGTGGCTGCAGCGCGCCGAGGACTTTCGCCATTACCTCGGCCACGACGCGGCGCTGGCCGAGTATGTGCAATCGCTCTGGCGCAGCGCCCGCAGCGCGCTGCTGGCCGACCTGGCGCGGGATGATTCGGGAACGGCAACGCGCGTGCGCCGCATGGCGCTGTGGCTCGGACACGCGCTGGCGAGCGACGAGGGCCTGCGCGCTTCGCTCAACGTGCGTCTGGAGCGCTGGGTGCAAGGCCTTGCGCCTGAAGCCTCGCGCTTCATTGCCCAGCACATCGAGCAAACCGTGAGCGCCTGGGATGCACGCGAAATGTCCGCGCTGATCGAGCTGCACATCGGGCGCGACCTGCAGTTCATCCGCGTCAACGGCACGCTGGTGGGTGGGCTGGTGGGACTGGTGCTGTTTGTGCTGTCGCACGCGGGGGAGGTGCTGCGTGCCTTGGGCGGGTGAAGCGCCAGATACTCACAATTTAATAGCTATCAGCGCTTACTGCATAAGCGCTAAAAGCCAAAAAAAGCTTAAAAATTCGCTCACCACCAGCGCGCGGCCAGCGGAATCAAGAGCGACGCCACCACCACCTGCAGCCCCAGCGCCAGCGCTGCCCAGGCGCCCGCATCGGCATTTACCTGCAGCGCGCGCGCCGCGCCGATGCCGTGGGCCGCAGTACCCATGGCAAAACCGCGCGCCATCCAGCCGACGGGGTCGGTGCCGATGCGCAGCAGCGCAAACAGCGCCTTGCCGCTGAGCGCGCCGACCAGGCCGGTGACCACGGCAAATACCGCAGCCAGCGAGGGCACGCCGCCGATCTTGTCGGCAATGCCCATGGCGACGGGTGCTGTGACCGATTTGGGCGCCAGCGACAGCACGGCTTCGCGCGGCAGGTCCAGCGCCCAGGCGATGGCCACGGCGCTGCCTGCCGCCGCCGCGCCGCCCACCACCGCTGCAAGCGTGAAGCGCGCCCAGTGCGCCCGCAGTTGCACGCGCCGCTGCCACAGCGGCCAGGCCAGTGCGACCACGGCCGGGCCGAGCAGAAAGTGGATGAACTGCGCGCCGGCAAAGTAGGTAGGGTAGGCGGTGCCCGTCGCCAGCAGGCCGGCGCCCAGCACCACGATGGAACAGAGCACCGGGTTGGCCCACGGCGCCTGGCCCAGGCGCTGGTACAAAGCGAGCGCCAGCACATACACCACCAGCGTGGCGTTCAGGCCGAACAGCGGCGTGGCGGAGAGGTAAACCCAGAGCTGGACGAAGTCGGTCATGGCGTTTCTCTGTCCGTTGGCGCTGAACTGCTTATCCGTTTTCCATGGTGCGTCGCACTCCCCACGGCGCAGAGTACCCGCGTGGCCCAGGCCAGCGGCCACCGTGCAAGGGCCGCCCCGCCGCACGGGTGGCGTCCCTCCGCCCGCAGCGCGCAGCGGTGCGAGAGCGGGGGGAAGGAGCGCAGCGACATAGGGGGGTCACTTCATCAAGCGGCGCAGCACCAGCGCCGACACCGCCATACCAATCCAGGTCGAGAGCACCAGCACCACCGCCAGCCGCAGCCCATAGTGGGCCAGTACGTCGAGTTGGGTGATGACGCCCACGCCCACGGGGACGAAGAGCAGCGAGAGGTGCGCCAGCAGAAAATCGGCCACCGAGCGCACGCGCACCTGCACGGCCGGCCAGCGCAGCGCGATGAGCAGCAGCACCATGCCAATCACCGGGCCTGGGTAGGGCAGGTGCAGCAAGCGCGAGAGCGCCTCGCCCATTGACTGCAGCGTCAGCAGGATGGCCAGGCCTTGCAGCATCTGCATCGCAGGGGTCGCTCAGTAGCGCGGCAGGTCGGGGTGCGCCAGCTTGCCGCCGCGAATCAGCATCTTGCCGTACTCGGCGCAGCGGTTGAGCGTCGGGATGAGCTTGCCGGGGTTGAGCAGGCCTTCAGGGTCGAAGGCGTGCTTGAGCGCCATCATCTGCGCGTTTTCCTCCCGCGAGAATTGCACGCACATGCTCGACAGCTTCTCTACGCCCACGCCGTGTTCGCCGGTAATCGTCCCGCCCATGGCGACGCTGGTCTCCAGGATCTCGGCGCCAAACAGCTCGCAGCGGTGCAGCTGGTCCGGGTCGTTGGCATCAAACATGATGAGCGGGTGCAGGTTGCCGTCGCCGGCATGGAACACGTTGGCGCAGCGCAGTTGGTACTTCTTTTCCATCTGCTGGATGGCCAGCAGGATATCGGCCAGGCGCTTTCTCGGGATGGTCGAATCCATGCACATGTAGTCGGGGCTGATGCGGCCGCTGGCGGGAAAGGCGTTCTTGCGCCCGCTCCAGAAGCGCAGGCGCTCGGCCTCGTCCTTGCTGACCGAGATGGCGGTGGCGCCGGCGCCCGCCAGCACGGCGCGCATGCGGGCGATTTCTTCTTCCACTTCTTCGGGCGTACCGTCGCTCTCGCACAACAGAATGGCTTCGGCCGTCAGGTCGTAGCCGGCGTGGACGAAGTCTTCCACGGCGGCCGTCATGGGCTTGTCCATCATCTCCAGGCCCGCCGGAATGATGCCGGCGGCAATCACCGCGGCCACGGCGTCGCCCGCTTTGCGAATGTCGTCAAAACTGGCCATGATGCAGCGCGCCAGCAGCGGTTTGGGGATGAGCCTGACCGTGACTTCTACCGCCACGGCCAGCATGCCTTCGCTGCCAATCACCGTGGCCAGCAGGTCGTAGCCGGGCGAATCGAGCGCGCCGCTGCCGAACTGCACGGGCTCGCCTTCCATGGTGAAGCCGCGCACCGCCAGCACGTTGTGCACCGTCAGGCCGTATTTCAGGCAGTGCACGCCGCCCGAGTTTTCCGCCACGTTGCCGCCGATGGTGCAGGCAATCTGGCTGCTCGGGTCGGGCGCGTAGTACAGGCCAAAGGGTGCCGCCGCCTCGCTGATGGCCAGGTTGCGCACGCCGCACTGCACGCGCGCGGTGCGAGCGCGCGGGTCGAGCTCGACGATGCGGTTGAAGCGCGCCAGCGACAGCGTGACACCCAGCGCGTGCGGCATGGCGCCGCCCGAGAGCCCGGTGCCGGCACCGCGCGCCACCACGGGCACGCTCAATCGGTGGCAGGTGCGCAGCACGGCCTGCACTTCGTCTTCGGTCTCGGGCAGGCAGACCACCAGTGGGCGCTGGCGGTAGGCGGTGAGGCCGTCGCACTCGTAGGGCGTGGTGTCCTCCTGGTTCCACAGCAGGCTGTGAGCTGGTAGCACGCTGGCCAACGCGGCCACCACTTCGCGTTGGCGCGCGGCGCGGTCGGGTTCGGTCGTGGGCTTGGGCGCAGCGAAAACAGGGGTGGGTGTGGGCGACTGGGCGACGGCGGTGTTCATGGCAGCACTGTAGCCAAGCGCGCGCGCTCCGGTGTGAGCTTTCTTTCAGCGGCGCGTGAATTGCGCTGGGCAGAGTGGATGAGCACTATTGAATATATAGCTGCCTACGCTTAATGTATAAGCGCTGGAGGCCAATTTGACCAATAAATTCACACCATGCTCTTGTGCAACCAGTCGGCAAAGGCGGCGCATTCCCAGCGGTCCATGGCTCCGGTGCGCCAGCACAGGTAGTGGGCGTGCGGGCTGGGGGCGTCCAGGTCGAACAGGCGCACCAGCGTGCCGTTTTCTATCCAGGGCGCGCCAAGTTTGAGCCGCACGAGCGCCACGCCCATGCCGGCGGCGGCGGCGTCGCACATCAGGCCGACGTCGTTGAACTGCGAGCCGTCGCGCGGCTCCTGCCAGGGCAGGCCCGCAGCGGCAAACCAGCTGCGCCAGGGCTCCAGCGGGCTGCGCAGCAGGGTGGCCGGGTCGAGCTCGTCTGGGCGCTCAAACGGGCCGAATTCGCGCAGCCATGCGGGCGAGGCCAGCGGAGTCACCACGTCGCGCGCAATTTCGCTGTACTCCACATCGGCGTAATGGCCGGTGCCAAAGCGCACCACCAGGTCGGCGTCCTCGGCCACCACGTCCATCAGCGGAATCGAGATTTGCAGCGCCAGGTCGATCTCGGGGTAGGCCTCGCGGAAATGGCGCAGCCGCGGGATCAGCATCACCCTGGCAAAAGTGGGTGTGACGGCGAGCTTGAGGCGGCGCTTGCCGGGCGCACTGGCCAAGCCGGGAAAACGCTGCAGCGCGCCCAGGCCCTCGCGCACGTTGGCGAGGTAGGCGATACCGTCGGTGGTGAGGGAGAAATCGGCCCGGCCGAACAGCCGCGTGCCAATGATCTGCTCCAGCTGCTTGACGCGGTGGCTCACAGCGCTGGGCGTCACGCAGAGTTCCTCCGCTGTCAGCGTCACGCTGCGCAGGCGCGCCAGGGCTTCAAAAGTGAGCAGACACTGGATGGGCGGGATGCGGCGCAGAGGCCCAGAAACTTCGGCAGGCGAGTTCATGCTGTGGCATCCTGTGCGTGGAAATCAGCGAAACACCACGGTTTTGTGGCCGTTTTGCAGCACGCGGTGCTCGCTGTGCCACTTCACAGCGCGCGCCAGCACCTGGCTTTCGGTGTCGCGCCCACGGGCTGTCAGGTCTTCGACGGTATCGGTGTGGTCGGCACGTGTAACATCTTGTTCGATAATCGGGCCTTCGTCGAGGTCGGCGGTCACGTAGTGCGCGGTGGCGCCAATCAGTTTGACGCCGCGCTCGTGCGCTTGGTAGTAAGGCTTGGCGCCCTTGAAGCTGGGCAAAAAGCTGTGGTGGATGTTGATGGCGCGCCCGGCGAGCCGCTTGCACAGGTCGTTGGACAGCACCTGCATGTAGCGCGCCAGGACCACCAGTTCGGCGCCTTCCTGCTCGATGATCTCCAGTTGGCGCGCTTCGGCATGGGCCTTGGTGGCTGCAGTGACAGGAATATGGTGAAACGGTATGTTGTAGCCGGCGGCCAGTTGGTAGAAGTCGCGGTGGTTGCTAATGATGGCGCGGATGTCGATGGGCAGCAGGCCCGATTTCCAGCGAAACAGCAGGTCGTTGAGGCAATGGCCTTCGCGGCTGACCAGCAGTACGGTGGGCATGGGCAGGTGCGTGGCATGTAGCCCCCAATGCATCTGGAAGGGTTGGGCAAACTGTTCGAGCTGGGTGCTCAGCGCGGCGTGGTCGTGCTCGGTGCAGGCAAACTGCACGCGCATGAAAAACAGGCCGGTGGCCGGGTCGTTGAATTGGGCGGCTTCTTCGATGTTGCCGCTGCGTTCGAGCAAAAAACCCGAGACGGCGTGCACCAGACCGAGGCGGTCCGGGCAGGACAGTGTGAGAACGTAGGCGTGGGTCATAGCTGAGAATTGTCGCAGCAGGGCCGCAGGCTGTAGGAAGGAATATGGACACAGCGCAAAGGGTTCGGCGACACCGGGGTCTGACTCCGGGGACTGCGGCGGCCCTCTATCTCGCGTTGGGGATGGCCTGGGTGCTTGTGGGCGATTGGCTGCTGGCAGCGTGGGTCACCGATGCCAGTCTGCAGGCGCAACTCCAGCTTTGGAAGGGCTGGGCCTATGTCGCGCTGACTGCGGTGCTGGCAGGTTGGCTGGTGCACTGCTTGCGCGCCGCCGAGCGCAAGCGCCGGCTGCGCGAGAACGAATTCTCCCAGGTGGTGCGCCACGCAAGCGCGGGTATTGCGCGCGTGCAGATCGACGGCCAGGTGCTGTGGGCCAACCCGCGGCTGCTCGATATGCTGAATGTGGACGAAAGCGACCTGCCCAACCTCAATTGGCGCAGCTTTGTGCAATCGCCCAACTCTGCCGAGGTTGCTCAGCAGCTCAAGCGCCTTCTGGCGGGCGACATCGACCATTACGTGGGCGAGCGCCAGTGCCTGCGGGCGGGCGGCCTGGAGCCGCTGCCGGTGCTGTGCACTGTCACGGTCGTTCGGGATGGGCAAGATACATCCGGCGATTCGCTGATATGTGCGCTGCAGGATTTGAGCGAGACGGTGCAGGCGCGCGCCGCACTAGAACGCAGCGACGCGCGGCTGCGGCTGGCACTCGACGCCAATGCCAGCGGCGTATGGGATTGGGATGTGCGCGCGCAGGCCTTCAGCTTTTCGCCTGGTATCGCACGCATGCTGGCTTACCAGGGCAAAGATCTGGCGAGCGAACCGAATCTGATGGACCGCATCGTGCCAGCGGACCGCGACCGGGTACGGGCGGCAGCACACAGCACGCTCGACGCAGGTGAGGTACTGGTCGAGACTTTCGCCATGGAGTGCTTTGACGGTCAGTTGCGCTGGTTTCAGGCGCGCGGGCATATGTTCGCCGGGGCGGATGGCGAGCCGGAGCGGGTCATTGGGCTGCTGACCGACATGAGTAGCGCACGATTTTCCGAGGAACGCCAGCGCCTCGCCATGGCGGTGGTGGACAACGCGGCCCAGGGCGTGGTGGTCACCGATACCCTGGGCACCATCAATTCTGCCAACGCGGCGGCGCTGCGCATCCTGGGGTACACCGAAGCCGAGGTGCTGGGCCGCAACCCGCGCATGTTCCAGTCGGGCCGCCACGACCGCCAGTTCTACGGTGCCATGTGGGCGCAATTGCGGCGCACCGGCCACTGGACGGGCGAACTGTGGAACAAGCGCAAGAGTGGCGAAGTCTTTCCCGAGCAGGCCGCCATCAGCGCAGTGCGGGATGCGGGCGGCATGGTCACCCACTTCATCTGCATGTTCACCGACTTGTCCCAGAGCAAAGCGCGCGAGCAGCAGATCGAGTTTCTGGCCGGCCACGATCCGCTCACCGGCCTGGCCAACCGCGACTCCTTTGTCGTGCAGCTTGAAGCCATCCGCGAGCAGGCAATGGCCAGCGGAGAGCGCTTTGCTGTGCTGCAGCTCAACCTGGATCGTTTCAAGGAGGTCAACGACAGCTATGGCCATGCCGTGGGGGATGCCGTGCTGTGCCACATCGCGGGCCAGGTTGAGCAGGCGCTTCGACCAGGGGATTTGATCGCCCGCCTGGCGGGCGACGAGATTGCGGTCCTGGCGCGCAATCTGCGTCATGCAGATGGCGCTGCTGCGGTCGCGCGCAATCTGATGGAGGCGGTCGGCAAGCCTTGGCGTGCACCGGAAGGCTTTGAGGTGGTGGCGGGGGCCAGCGTTGGCATTTGCATGTTTCCTGAACAGATGGAATCTGCCGAAGCCTTGATGCAGGGCGCGCACTCTGCCGTGTATGGTGCCAAGGCGCTCGGACGCGGCGCCTTGTGCTTCTACGAAGTAGGCATGACACAGGCCGCGCGCGACCGCCTGGCGGTGGAAGCGGGCCTGCGCCGCGCGCTGGCGCAGGGCGAACTGCTCTTGTACTACCAGCCCCAGTGCGACGTGGCAAGCGGACGCATCATTGGCGCAGAGGCCTTGCTGCGCTGGCAAGACCCGCAGGAAGGCTTGATTTCGCCAGCGCGCTTCATCCCGGTCGCCGAGACCTCGGGTTTGATCGCACCCATCGGCCAGTGGGTGCTGCAGGAGGCCTGCCTTCAGGCACAGCGTTGGCGCGCTGCGGGCCTGGGGTCCATGACCATGGCCGTCAACGTTTCGCCGCGGCAGTTTGCGCTCAGCGATCTGGTGGCTGTGGTGGGCGACGCGCTGGCCCAAAGCGGGTTTCCGGCGACCTGCCTGGAGCTGGAAATTACCGAGAGCGCACTGGCCGAGCGGCCGGAGCAGGCGTTGGCCTTGCTGAACCAGCTCGGTGACCTGGGGCTGCGGCTGGCCGTGGACGACTTCGGCACCGGCTACTCGTCGCTGGCGCACATCAAGCGCTTTTCCATCGATGTGCTCAAGATCGATCAGAGCTTTGTCCGCGAGATCCCTGAAAGCGGGGACGATATGGCGATCAGCTCGGCCATCATCGCCATGGGACACAGCCTGGGGCTGTCAGTGCTGGCCGAAGGGGTAGAAACGCAGGCGCAGCTTGACTTTTTGCGGGGACGTGGATGCGACAGCTACCAGGGCTATTTGCGCAGCCGCCCCGTGCCGCCCGACGCCTTCGAAGTGCTGCTGCGCGATCAGCTCGCGGGTTGATCAGCTTCCCGACAACTTGCGCAGCGGCGCGCACGCGTCCTGCGGCGGAAGTTCTGCGGTGACAGGAGTCAAGTCTGCTTCATTTTCAATAGCTGCTTGCGATTTTCCCGCTTGCGCTAGAGCCACTTTTAGCTCTAAATTTTTCGGCAGATACACCGGCACGCCGCGGCTGCGCAGCACGTGACCGCCGCCGGCAATCAGCAGCACCGTCTGGCCAGCTGCGCGCGGTGCTGCAGCCAACGTGCGCGCCATACTCTGGTCACGCGCCATCTGGATGCGCACCATGCCAGGCAGTTGCGCCTCGGGCAGCAAATCGCAATGGCCTTCGCGCACGGCGCTGCGCTGGTCGGCGAGCGCAGCGGCTGGCAGCAACTGGTCGAGCGCGGTGTTGTTCATGGCGCTCGCCATGCTTGCGCGGGGCAGGTTGCCGCCAAAAACCGGCACGCCGGCGCGCACCGCCGCCATCACAGCTCCCGCATAGTGCTTCCAGGGCCACCATTGCTCATCCCAGCCCAGCGCTGCGCGCACAGTGGACTCGTCAGCGCTGGGTGGCAGCGCCTGTGTGCTGTGGCCTGCCTCGGCCATTTCCAGCACCAGGGCCGAGAGCCTGCCCTGGGCCACCAGCCACTGCACGGCCGCCGCTTGCATCGCCTGGTGCGCTGGCGCATCGTGCTGCTCGCCCAGCAAAATGACATCGGCCGGCAGCAATGGCCGCAGGCTTTCGGGCCAGCCAGCGGGCAGGCGGGCCGGTGCCGCACAGCCGAGCAGCAGCGCCAGCGCAGCCGTGCTCATGGGGCGCAGCCAGCGAACCGGCATGGGGGGAAAGGGAGTCTTCATGCGCTGCATGCTACTGGTGGAGCGCTGCGCGCACTGTGCCCAGGGTCACAAGGCGCTCCCTTACACTGCCCGGCATGCGGACACGCACCACGCTCACCACCAAGCTCTTGACCATGGGAATGGTGTTTTTGCTGGTCACGCTCAGCTCCATCAGCCTGACACTCTGGGTCACCTGGAAGCTCGAAGGCGGTGCTGCGGCCGTGAACGAGGCCGGCCGCTTGCGCATGCGCACCATGCGCATGGCGCTGGCGGTGGAGAGCGGCGCGCGCGACAAGCTCTTGGCGAATGCGGAAATGATTGAAGGCAGCCTGGAGCTGCTGCGCAATGGCGACCCCGACCATCCGCTCTTTGTCCCCTGGAGCGACGACACCCGCGCGCGTTTTGAAGACGTGCGCAGCCAGTGGACCATGGTGCGCGATGAGTGGCTGGCGCGAGAGGCGCCGCCCGTGCCGGTGTTGGTGGCGCGCGCCGACGCGATGGCCGAGGTGATGAACAGCTTCGTCGACGCCATCGAGGTGCAGATTGCGCGCTGGACTGCGGCACTGCACGTGCTGCAGCTTTTCATGATGGGTTTGACGCTTCTCGTTGCGTTTGGCGTGGTGGTCATGACCGGCCTGGTGGTCATCAACCCGGTGGCGCGCCTGCAGGAGGCGCTTTTGCAGATACGCAAGGGCGTGCTGGGCACGCGCCTGCCGGTCGAATCCGACGACGAATTCGGCCAGCTCAATGAGGGCTTCAATGGCATGGCGCAGGCGCTGCAGGCCTCGCACGACGACCTTGCACTCAAGGTTCGCGAGAAGACCGCCAGCATTGAGGACAAGAACCAGCGCCTGTCCGCGCTCTACGAAGTCAGCGCGTTGGCCGCCCAGGCAGCCAACCTGAAGGTGCTGACACAGGGCTTTGTGCAGCAGGTGCGGCGCGTCTCGGGAGCCGACGCCGCCGTAGTGCGCTGGTCGAACGAGGGCAACGAGCACTACGTCATCCTGGCCGCCGACGGGCTTCCGCGTGCCATGGCCGAGCAGGAGCAGTGCCTGCGCGCCGGCAGCTGCTTTTGCGGCCAAACCCAAGGTCTTCCGGACGCGCGCGTCATTCCTATCAGCATTGCGACGCCAATGGTTCTGCCGCATTGCCACGAGGCTGGCTACGAGACCCTGGTGGTCCTGCCCGTGATGGTGCACCAGCGCGTGCTGGGCGAGCTGAATTTGTTTTTTCGATCCAGCCTGGAGCTGTCGCCCGACATGCGCGAACTGCTTGAAGCCATGGTGCGCCACCTGGCCAGCAGCATGGAGGGGCTGCGCGCGGCGGCGCTGGAGCGTGAGGGCGCCGTAGCCGAAGAGCGCGGCATGCTGGCGCGCGAGCTGCACGACTCGATTGCGCAGTCGCTCGCGTTCCTCAAGATTCAGACGCAGCTGCTGCGCGACGCGGTCAAGAAGGGCAACGAGGCCGCTCGCGACCGCAGCATGGCCGAGCTCGATGTCGGCGTGCGCGAATGCTACGCCGACGTGCGCGAGTTGCTGGTGCACTTTCGCACCCGCGCCAGCGCGGAGGACATCGAAGAAGCGCTGCGCACCACGCTCTCCAAGTTTGGCCACCAGACCGGCATCAACGCACAGCTCAGCATGGAAGGGCACGGCCTGCCCCTGGACGCCGACGTGCAGATTCAGGTGCTGCACATGGTGCAGGAGGCGCTCTCCAACGTGCGCAAGCATGCCCGCGCCACGCGTGTGAACGTGCGCGTGCAGCGCCATCCCGAGTGGCGCTTTGAGGTGCAAGACAACGGCATTGGCTTTGATGCAGGACGCAGCTTGGCGCCCGACTCTTTGCACGTCGGCCTGCGCATCCTGCGCGAGCGCGCCGAAGGCATCAGCGCGCGGGTCGAGGTGCAGTCCGCGCCCGGCGCGGGCACCACGGTGTGCATCGAGCTGCCACACAACGCCTCCGCGACGTCGGGCACCGCACAGCCGGCCGAATTGCCTGCGCCGCAACTGCCTTCGTGGAGTTCGATATGAGCCCAGCCAGCGCCATTACCGTTTTTGTGGTCGACGATCACAACTTGTTCCGTCGGGGGCTGGTGGCCCTGCTGTCCCAGGACGAAGGCCTGCGTGTGGTGGGCGAGGCGGGCGACGCGGCGGAGGCACTGCGCCTGGTGCCGGTTCTGCAGCCCCAGGTCATCTTGCTGGACAACCATCTACCTGGCGTGCTTGGCGTGGACGCGGTACGCGGCTTGCGCGCTGCGTCGCCGGCAAGCCACGTGCTGATGCTCACCGTCAGCGAGGATGCGCAAGACCTGGCAGCTGCCTTGCGCAATGGCGCCCACGGCTACTTGCTGAAAACCATCGACGGCGATTTGCTGGCCGAGGCCATTCGCCGCGCGGCCGCTGGTGAGCCGGTGGTGAGCCCAGAGCTGATGGGCAAGTTGGTGGCGGCGTTTCAATCGCAAGGCGGGCCGCTGCCCATCATGCCGATGGAAACCGCTGCGCCAGCGCATTCCACCAGCGCTCCGGCGGTGGCACCGTCCCTCTCGCCGCGCGAAGAAGAGGTGCTGCGAGAGATTGCGCTGGGCGCGAGCAACAAGGAAATCGCCCGCACGCTGGACATCGCTGAGACCACGGTGAAGATTCACGTGCAACACATCCTGCGCAAGCTGGGCCTGAGTTCCCGCGTGCAAGCGGCGGTCTACGCCGCCAATCCCAGAAATTAGTTTTCCCCGAGTAGTTCTTTGGAACTACTTCTCCGGGTAAACCCTCGTTCTTTTTTTCCGCGCCTCCCCTCCGCTTGAAGGATAGTCAGGTGCACCGCCGTGGGGGACCATCGCTTCACTCATAAAAAGAGAGGAAAAGCGCAAATGGCTACCGCCCCACTCACTACAGGCAATGGTCCCGAAAAGGGCCGAGAAGCCTGGTCCGTGCTCATCGTGAGCACCCTGGCATTCACGGTCTGCTTCATGGTGTGGATGATGTTTGCCGTCATTGGCATCCCGCTCAAGAAGACCCTGGGGCTCAACGCCACCGAATTCGGCCTGCTCACCGCCATGCCCGTGCTCTCGGGCTCGCTCATCCGCGTGCCGCTGGGCATCTGGACCGACAAGTACGGTGGCCGCATTGTCATGGCGGCGTTGCTGGCCATCACTGTGCCCGCCATTTGGCTCATGGCTTACGCCACGGCGTACTGGCACTTTCTGGTCATCGGTTTGGTGTTGGGCCTGGCCGGCGGCTCGTTCTCGGTGGGCACGCCCTATGTGGCGCGCTGGTTCCCCAAGAACCGCCAGGGCATGGCCATGGGCGTGTTTGGCGCCGGCAACTCGGGCGCGGCGGTGAACAAGTTCGTCGCGCCAGCATTGGTGGTGGCCTTTGGCTGGACCATGGTGCCCAAGGTGTACGCCGTGATCATGCTGGTCACACTCATCATCTTCTGGTTCGGCAGCTCCAGCGACCCGCGCCATCTGGTGTCATCGAACGTGAAGTTCATGGACCAGCTCAAGGCGCTCAAGGACCCGCGTGTGCTCAAGTACTGCCAGTACTACAGCATCGTGTTCGGCGGCTACGTGGCGCTTTCCTTGTGGATGGTTCAGTATTACGTGGGCGAATATGGCCTGGACATCCGCATTGCGGCCTTGCTCGCCGCCTGCTTTTCGCTGCCCGGCGGCGTGCTGCGCGCCATTGGCGGCTGGTTGAGCGACAAGTACGGCGCGCACAGCGTCACATGGTGGGTGATGTGGGTGAGCTGGATTTGCCTGTTCCTTCTGAGCTATCCGCAGACCGACTTCACCATCCAGACCATCAACGGCGTGCAGACCTGGCACCTGGGCCTGAACGTATACGCCTTCACCGGCCTCATGTTTGCACTGGGCATCGCGTTTGCATTCGGCAAGGCCAGCGTCTTCAAGTACGTGAGCGACGACTACCCAGAGAACATCGGCACCATCAGCGGCATCGTCGGCCTGGCCGGTGGCCTGGGCGGCTTCGTCCTGCCCATCCTGTTCGGCGCGCTGGTGGACATCACCGGCATCCGCTCCAGCGCGTTCATGCTGATGTACGCCGTGGTCTGGGTGTCGCTCATCTGGATGTACTGGACCGAAGTACGCAAGGCCAGCCCGATGGGCGACCAGAGCAAAACCCTTTCCTTCCAAAACTGAGCCACAGCGGCCAGACCCCTCATCATGAACAACAAAACCACCAGTGGTGCCGATATTGTCGATTGGCGCCCCGAGGACGAACAGTTCTGGGAATCCACCGGCAAGAAAATCGCCTACCGCAACCTCTGGATCTCCATTCCAGCCTTGCTTTGCGGCTTCGCCGTCTGGGGCATGTGGGGCATCATCACGGTGCAGATGCTCAATCTGGGCTACCCGTTCAGCCAGGCCGAACTGTTCACCCTGACTGCCATCGCGGGCCTGGCCGGCGCAACGATGCGCATCCCGGCCTCGTTCCTGATCCGTCTCTCGGGCGGTCGCAACACCATTTTCCTCACGACTGCCATGCTGCTGGCACCTGCCATTGGCACCGGCATCGTGCTGCAGCACCCGGAGTGGCCCCTGTGGTCGTTCCAGTTGATGGCCTTGTGGTGCGGCGTGGGCGGCGGCAACTTTGCCTCGTCGATGTCCAACATCTCCACCTTCTTTCCCAAGCGCCTGCAAGGCACAGGCTTGGGCCTGAACGCGGGCCTGGGCAACTTCGGCGTGACCACGATGCAGGTCGTGATTCCGCTGGTGATGACCGTGCCCTTGCTCGGCTCGCTGGGCGGTGAGTCGATGACGCTGCAAAAGGAAAGCGGCTGGATCTTCGGCGCGATCCAGCCGGGCACGGCCACCTGGATTCAGAACGCCGGCTTTGCGTGGGTGTTGTCGCTGGTGCCGCTGTCGATCCTGTGCTGGTTTGGAATGAACAACCTCAAGACAGTCTCGCCCGACACCGGCGGCCCGATCACTGCGTTCCTGAAAATCATCTGGCTCTATACCTTGTCTTTCATTCCGGCGGGTGTCGGCCTGTACCTGTACCTGCCTGCGCCCAGTGGCCTGGGCATGCTGAACATGTGGCTGGCCATGCCGCTCATCATCGTGAGTACGCTGATGGTGATGAAGCTCACCGCCTTTGGCGCAATGAAGGACAACGTGGCCAAGCAGTTTGCGATCTTCAGCAACAAGCACACCTGGTCGCTGACCATCCTGTACATCGTCACTTTCGGGTCCTTCATTGGTTTTTCGATGGCGCTGCCGCTGTCGATGAAAGTGATTTTTGGTATCAGCCATGTACCCGACGCCAACGGCATCCTGCAACACACGCTTGTCAATCCCAATGGGCCGCCCGTGCTGGCCTACGCCTGGATCGGCCCCTTCGTGGGCGCCGCGATTCGCCCTGTGGGCGGCTGGATCTCTGACAAGCTGGGTGGCTCCATCGTCACCCAATGGGTGTGCGCGACCATGGTGGTCGCCGGCGTGGCGGTGGGTTACGTGATGCAGCTGGCCTACCAGTCGGCCCATCCGGAAGAGTATTTCTTCATCTTTCTGGCTCTGTTTATCGTGCTCTTTGCCGCCAGCGGCATTGGCAATGGTTCTACTTTCCGTACCATCGGCGTGATCTTTGACCGCCAACAGGCCGGCCCTGTTTTGGGCTGGACGTCTGCGGTGGCAGCTTACGGTGCCTTCATTGCGCCAGTGGTCATTGGCCAGCAGATCAAGCTCGGCACGCCGCAGATGGCGATGTACGGGTTTGCCGTGTTTTACGCTTTGTGCCTGCTGCTGAACTGGTGGTTCTATCTGCGCAAGAACGCCGAAATCAAGAACCCCTGAATCCGCCCACTTTTCCCTGCTTCTAGGAGACAACCCATGAGCCATTTCCTCGACCGCCTTACCCACTTCTCGCAACCGCGCGAATCGTTTTCTGGAGGGCACGGCGTCACCACCGCCGAAGACCGCACCTGGGAAGACGCCTACCGCAACCGCTGGGCGCACGACAAGATCGTGCGCAGCACGCACGGCGTGAACTGCACGGGCTCGTGCTCCTGGAAGATTTACGTCAAGGGCGGCATCGTGACCTGGGAAACCCAGCAGACCGACTACCCGCGCACGCGCTGGGACATGCCTAACCACGAGCCGCGCGGGTGCTCGCGCGGCGCCAGTTACAGCTGGTACTTGTACAGCGCCAACCGCGTCAAATACCCCATGATTCGCGCCCGGCTGCTCAAGCACTGGCGCGAAGCGCGCCTGACACTGGAACCGGTGGAAGCTTGGGCAGCAGTGGTGCAGGACGACGCCAAGCGGCGCGACTACCAGAGCGTGCGCGGCCTGGGCGGCATGGTGCGCTCGACCTGGGACGAGGTCAACGAAATCATTGCGGCGTCCAACATCTACACGATCAAGCAGCACGGGGCAGACCGCATCATCGGCTTTTCGCCGATCCCGGCGATGTCCATGATCAGCTACGCGTCGGGCTCGCGCTATATGTCGCTGATTGGCGGCGTCTGCATGAGTTTTTACGACTGGTACTGCGATCTGCCTCCGTCAAGCCCGCAGGTCTGGGGCGAACAAACCGACGTGCCCGAGTCGGCCGACTGGTTCAACTCCAATTTCATCATTGCATGGGGTTCCAACGTGCCGCAGACACGCACGCCAGACGCCCACTTCTTCACGGAGGTGCGCTACAAGGGTACGAAAACCGTTGCTATCACGCCCGATTACTCCGAAGTCGCCAAACTGTCGGACATCTGGCTGCACCCCAAGCAAGGCACCGACGCTGCCGTCGCCATGGCGATGGGCCACGTCATCCTGAAAGACTTCTACTTTGGTGGCAACGGCCAGCCGCGCTCGGCCTACTTTGACGACTACGCGCGCCGCTACACCGACCTGCCGATGCTGGTGATGCTCAAGGAGCACACCCTGGAAAACGGCAGCACCTGCCTGGTGCCCGACCGCTATGTGCGCGCCAGCGACTTTGCCGACCAGCTCGGCCAGGACAACAACCCCGACTGGAAGACCGTCGCCCTGGACGCGGGCGGCCAGGTGGTCGTGCCGCAGGGCGCGATCGGTTTCCGCTGGGGCCCGGACGGCCGCGCCGATATGGGCCAATGGAACCTGGAAGCCAAGGAAGCGCGCGATGGCAATGAAGTCTCGCTCAAGCTGTCGGTGATGGAAGGCGAAGGCGGTGTGGAAAACGCTGCGACCGATCATGCACAAGTGGGTTTTCCGTACTTTGGCGGCGTGCACCACGAGCACTTTCCGAACAACGAGCAAAGCGATGTGCTGGTGCGCACCGTGCCGGTGCAGCGCATTGCCCTGGGCAGCGGCGAGGTGCTGGTCGCCACCGTGTTTGACCTGCAGGTGGCGCAGTACGGTATCGCCCGCGGCTTGCCGGGCGAGCTGGCAGCGGCCGACTTTGACGACAACACCCCCTACACCCCCGCCTGGCAGGAGCAGATCACCGGCGTGCCGCGCGACCAGATCATCACGGTGGCGCGCCAGTTTGCCGACAATGCGCACAAGACCGAAGGTCGCTCCATGGTCATCATCGGCGCCGGCATGAACCACTGGTACCACAGTGACATGAACTACCGCAGCGTCATCAACATGCTGATGATGTGCGGCTGCATCGGCAAGAGCGGTGGCGGCTGGGCGCACTACGTGGGCCAGGAAAAGCTGCGTCCGCAGACCGGCTGGACGCCTCTGGCATTCGCGCTCGACTGGATTCGCCCGCCGCGCCAGATGAACAGCACCAGCTTCTTCTATGCGCACACCAATCAGTGGCGCTATGAAAAACTCGGTGTCGATGAAGTGCTCTCGCCGCTGGCCGACAAGAAGCTCTACGGCGGCAGCATGATCGACTACAACGTGCGAGCCGAGCGCATGGGCTGGCTGCCTAGCGCACCGCAGCTGCAGACGCATCCGATGCAGGTGGTCAAGGATGCGCAGGCTGCGGGCATGGACCCCAAGGACTATGTGGTCAAGTCGCTCAAGGACGGATCGTTGAAATTGAGCTGCGAAGACCCTGACCATCCAGACAACTGGCCGCGCAACATGTTTGTCTGGCGCTCCAACATCATTGGTTCGTCGGGAAAGGGGCACGAGTATTTCCTCAAACATCTGCTGGGTACCAGCAATGGCGTGCAAGGCAAGGATCTGGGCAAGGAAGAAGCCAAGCCCGAAGAAGTGGTGTGGCACAACAAGTCGCCCGAGGGCAAGCTTGATTTGCTGGTCACGCTTGACTTCCGCATGAGCACCACCTGCCTCTATTCGGACATCGTGCTTCCGACGGCTACCTGGTACGAGAAGAACGACCTCAACACCAGCGACATGCATCCCTTCATCCATCCGCTATCCACCGCGGTGGACCCGGTGTGGCAGTCCAAGAGCGACTGGGAGATCTACAAGGGCTTCGCCAAGAGGTTCAGCGAGCTGTGCGAGGGCCACCTGGGAGTCGAGAAGGAAATGGTGCTCACGCCGATGCAGCACGACTCGCCCGGCGAGTTGGCGCAGCCGTTTGACGTGAAGGACTGGAAGCGTGGCGAGTGCGAACTGATTCCGGGCAAAACTGCGCCGCAGATGCAGGTGATCGAGCGCGACTACCCCAATGTCTATAAGCGCTTCACCGCAGTCGGCCCGTTGCTCAAAAAGATAGGAAACGGCGGCAAGGGCATCGGATGGAACACCGATATTGAAGTCACGCAGCTTGGCCAGTTGAACGGCCTGGTGACGGAGCCCGGCGTTACGCAGGGCATGCCGCGTATCCTGAGCGACATTGACGCCTGCGAAATGGTGCTGCAGCTGGCGCCAGAGACCAATGGCCATGTGGCAGTGAAGGCCTGGGCGGCGCTGGGCAAGCAGACCGGTCGCGACCATACGCACTTGGCGCTGCACCGGGAAGATGAAAAAATTCGTTTCCGTGACATCCAGGCGCAGCCGCGCAAGATCATCAGTTCACCCACCTGGAGCGGTATTGAATCCGAAACGGTGTCCTACAACGCCGGTTACACCAACGTCCACGAGTACATCCCATGGCGCACGCTGACTGGTCGCCAGCAGTTCTACCAGGACCACCCCTGGATGCTTGCCTTCGGCGAAGGCCTGGCCAGCTACCGTCCGCCGGTGAACCTGAAAGCGACGGCAGGCGTGCATGGCATTCGAAGCAATGGCAACGCCGAAATTTTGCTGAATTTCATCACGCCGCACCAGAAATGGGGCATTCACTCGACCTACACCGACAATCTGATCATGCTCACGCTGAGCCGGGGCGGGCCCATCATCTGGCTCAGTGAAGACGATGCCAAACTGATTGGCGTGGAGGACAACGACTGGATCGAAGCCTACAACGTCAACGGCGCTATTGCGGCGCGTGCCGTGGTCAGCCAGCGGGTGAAACCGGGCATGGTGATGATGTACCACGCTCAGGAAAAAATCGTGAATACGCCCGGCTCCGAAATCACCGGCCAGCGCGGTGGCATCCACAATTCGGTGACACGCATCGTGCTCAAGCCGACGCACATGATTGGCGGCTACGCACAACTGTCCTACGGCTTCAACTACTACGGAACCATCGGCACCAACCGCGACGAATTCGTCGTCGTGCGCAAGATGGACAAGGTGGATTGGCTGGATACGCCACGGGAAGACGAACGCGCCTTCGCGGTGCAGCAACAGGGAGAGTCGGCATGAAAATTCGCGCGCAAATCGGCATGGTGCTGAATCTCGACAAATGCATTGGTTGCCACACCTGCTCGGTTACCTGCAAGAACGTCTGGACCAGCCGTCCAGGCATGGAATACGCCTGGTTCAACAACGTCGAGACCAAGCCCGGTATCGGCTACCCCAAGGAATGGGAAAACCAGGACAAGTGGAACGGCGGCTGGGTGCGCAAGGCCGACGGCTCCATTGAGCCGCGCCAGGGCGGCAAGTGGAAGCTGCTGATGCGATTGTTCGCCAACCCGAACATGCCGCAGATTGACGATTACTACGAGCCCTTCACCTTCGATTACGACCACCTGCAGTCGGCGCCCGAAATGAAGGCCCCGCCTACGGCACGGCCGCGCAGCCTGATCACGGGCAAGCGCATGGAGAAGATCGAGTGGGGTCCAAACTGGGAAGAAATTCTGGGCGGAGAGTTTGCCAAACGCAGCAAGGACGCCAATTTTGATGGCTTCGAGCAGGTCCAAAAAGACATGGTCGGTCAGTTCGAAAACACGTTCATGATGTATTTGCCGCGCCTGTGCGAGCACTGCTTGAACCCGGCTTGCGTGGCGTCCTGCCCTTCGGGCTCGATCTACAAGCGCGAGGAAGACGGCATTGTGCTGATTGACCAGGACAAGTGCCGCGGCTGGCGCATGTGCGTCTCGGGCTGCCCGTATAAGAAGATTTACTACAACTGGAAGAGTGGCAAGGCAGAGAAGTGCACCTTCTGCTATCCGCGCATCGAAGCGGGCCAGCCCACGGTCTGCTCGGAAACCTGCGTAGGTCGTATCCGCTATTTGGGCGTGCTTTTGTACGACGCAGATCGCGTCCAGGAAGCCGCCAGCGTGGAGCGCGACCGCGACCTGTACCAGGCCCAGCTCGATATCTTCATGGATCCGCACGACCCCGCCGTGATCGAGCAGGCGCGCAAAGACGGCATCCCCGAGGCATGGCTCGAAGGCGCCCGCAGGAGCCCGGTCTACAAAATGGCGGTCGACTGGAAAGTCGCGTTGCCGCTGCACCCTGAGTACCGCACACTGCCCATGGTCTGGTATGTGCCGCCGCTCTCGCCCATTACTTCGGCGGCCAACGCCGGCAAGATGGGCGTCAACGGCGAGTTGCCTGATATTGCTCAGATGCGCATCCCAGTGCAGTACCTGGCCAACCTGCTGACCGCGGGCGACACCGCGCCGGTGGTGCGTGCCCTGCAGCGCATGCTGGCGATGCGCGCCTACCAGCGCAGCAAGCACGTAGACAACGAACAGAACCTCGCCGTACTGGAGCAGGTGGGTCTCACCATGGCAGAAGTTGAGGACATGTACCACATCATGGCCATTGCCAACTACGAAGACCGCTTCGTGATTCCTTCCACGCATCGCGAATACGCGGAGAACGCCTTCGACGTGCGCGGAGGCTGCGGCTTCACCTTTGGCAACGGCTGTTCTGAAGGCAGCAGCGAGGTCAGCCTGTTTGGCGGCAGCAAGAAGCGCACCATTCCAATCAAGATGGAGGTGTAGGCATGGCACTGTTCAACTCCATTCCCCCCGCCAGCAAGAGCCTGCGCGTGCTGGCGCGTCTGCTGGGCTACCCGGACCACGGGCTGCGCGGCCACTTGTCTGAATTGCAGGCTGCGCTGCACCTGGAGAAGGCCCTGCCGGCGCCGCGCCTGGCCGAGCTGGATGCGCTCATCGACACGCTGGGTCGAAAGGTGGCGCTCGAGGTCGAAGCCGACTATGTCGAGCTGTTTGACCGGGGACGCGCCACCTCGCTGCATCTGTTCGAGCATGTGCACGGCGACTCGCGTGACCGGGGGCCTGCCATGCTCGACTTGGCCAAGACCTATGAGCAAGCCGGTCTGTTTCTGGGCGAGGGCGAACTGCCTGACTTTCTGCCGGTGGTGCTGGAGTTCACGTCTACGCTCGCACCGCGCCAGGCGCGCGAGTTCCTGAGCGAGATGGCGCACATCTTCAATGCCATCTTTGCCGCTTTGCAAAAGCGTGAAAGCCCGTATGCCGCCGTGCTCGGCGCTCTGCTGGAGCTGTCCGGCGAGAAGGCGTCGCCGGTCGACATCGCGCCCGAAGAGCCCATCGACGCTGTGTGGCAAGAGCCCGTGGTGTTCGACGGCTGTTCATCGAAAGGCCAAGCACGGCCCGACCAAGCGCAACCCATTCACATCGTGCCCAAATCCGCCCGCGAGGCACTCAATTCCCTAGGAGCACAGCAATGACCTCCCTGCATGGTTTTCTCTTCGGGGTCTATCCCTACATCTGTCTGACGGTGTTCTTGCTCGGCAGTCTGCTGCGTTTTGACCGCGACCAGTACACCTGGAAAAGCGATTCGTCGCAGCTTTTGCGCACCGGGCTGCTGCGCTGGGGCAGCAATCTGTTCCACGTAGGCATTCTGTTTCTGTTTTTTGGCCACTTGGTCGGGCTGCTGGCGCCGCACGCTTTTTATGCGCACTTCCTGGAAGCGTCGGTCAAGCAAAAAATCGCGATCTACTCCGGCGGCACCTTCGGCGTCTTGTGCTTCATTGGCCTGACGATGCTGATCTATCGGCGCATGTTTGATGAGCGTATTCGCTACACCAGCCACAAGACCGATTTGGCCATCCTGCTCATCTTGTGGGTGCAGTTGGTTGTGGGGCTGATCACCTTGCCATTTTCCTGGGCGCACTCAGATGGCAGCGTGATGCTGATCCTGGCCGATTGGGCACAGCGCATCTTGACACTGCGTGCGGTGGACGCCGAGGTGTTGGCCGGCCTCCCGTGGCCCTACTTGTTTCATATCGTGTTTGGCATGACGATCTTTTTGCTGTTTCCGTTCAGTCGCTTGGTCCATGTGTGGAGCGGCTTTGCCTCGGTCGGCTACCTTTTGCGCCCCTACCAAATAGTGCGCAGCCGACGCCTTCACGTCGGCGTCACCACCCGTTCGTCGCATGCGCCGAAGCCGGTGCAGACAAGCCATTCCGCTGGTCAGCCCGCCGCGGTTGCGTCGAAAGGAAAATTCTCGTGAGCCGCTCCTCTTCAGTTTCCCCGCTGGAAGATACCGGCGGTTGTGGCAGCGGATGCGGTTGCAGTGGCACCACTGCCAGTGCTTCGGTGGTCCGCGCGCAAGACATGCCCACGGCGACCATCAATGGCGTCGCCCTGCATGCGGCGGGGCAGCGCCCTGAAGCAGGCGAATTGCGCGAGCTTGCGTATGCTGAGTTGCTGCGCCAGCGCGCGGTGGCGCTTGAGCTGCTGCCCCAGCATGCTGGGCCGATGGCGCCTGAGCTGAGCGAGGCCGAGCGGCAGATTCTTGAGACCATGGTCGAGGGCGAGGTCAGCAGCCCGCAGCCGCAAGAGGACGAATGCCGGCGATACCACCAGGCACACGCTCCCGAATTCACCGTCGGGCAAGCACTTCACGTGCGCCACATCCTGTTTGCAGTCACGCCTGGCATCAACGTACAGGCGCTGGCCGTGCATGCCGAAAGAGCCTTGCTTGAACTGACCCACAAGGACACCCCGCCCAGTCGTTTCGCTGAGCGCGCTGCCGAGCTGTCCAACTGTCCGACCAGCACACAGGGCGGCGATCTGGGCTGGATTGGGCCGGACGACTGCGCCCCCGAGCTGGCCAAGGCGCTGTTTCACCAAACGCACAACCAGAGCGGTGTGGGCGTGCACCCCACGTTGGTGCACAGCCGGTTTGGCTTTCATATCATCGAAGTGCTGGAGCGCCGCGCCGGGACCGAGCCGACGTATGAAGAGGTGCGCGAACGCATTGCACGCCTGCTGGCGATGCAGTCTCGCGCCCGCGCGCTCTACCAATACATGGCCTTGCTCGCTGGCGAGGCCGAGCTCGAGAATATCGTGCTCGACGCTGCCGACTCTCCATTGGTGCAATAGCCATGGGCCCGCGGGGCGGCGCCACCGGAAATGACTGCGACAGTAGCGCGGCCAGCGCCGACGATCTGCTGGTGCGTCTGCGCAGTTTCAAGTCTGACTACTTTCCACTGCATCAGCAGCGCTTTCAAGACTTGGTGGCGGATGGCCAGCATCCCACCACGTTGTTTATTGGCTGCTCCGATTCCCGCCTGCTACCCTATTTGCTCACGGGCGCGGGGCCGGGCGAATTGTTTCTGGTGCGCAACGTCGGCGCTTTCGTCCCGCCCTACGATGGTTCCTACGGCCACCATGGCACGGCAGCCGCTATCGAGTTTGCGGTGCTCAGCTTGCAAGTGGGGCGCATCGTCGTCTGCGGCCACAGCCACTGCGGCGCCATCAAAGCGTTGTACGAGGAAGTGCCTGCGGAAGCCAACAACCTGCGCCGCTGGCTCGACCTGGGGCGTGATGCTGCACTGCCGGTGGTTCCCACCCCGGATGCGCTGCGGCGCACCGAACAGCGTGCCGTGGTGCTGCAACTCGAACGTTTGATGGATTACCCCATGGTGCGCCGGAGAGTGGTGGAGGGGCAGATCAGCTTGCACGGCTGGCACTACGTGATTGAAGACGGCGAAGTCCACGTATTCGACGTCGAGAGCGGACGCTTTGTCGCCGCCTCTGTGGCCACACACAGTGGTACAGGCCCATACCACCCCTATGTCGAGCACGACGGGCAGGTGCTGTCGGATGAAAACCCTTAGATGGGCAGAAAATTGTAAAAAACATTCTCTGCGAACAGTTTGCGCTAAGTGCGCGTCAGGCTTGATATCGCCCTGATTTCGCAGCGCTGTCTAGCATAGAAAGCCAAGCCCTTTCTGGATGCCGAGTTCGCTTGAAAGGGCTAAACTGCCTTGGCTTTCCGAGCCCACTTTTTCCGGTGGGTGGACTTCGCCCGACGCGCTCTGCAGCGCGTTTTTGTCACACTACCTACGGATTCCACCATGAAGAGAGAAGACCTGGGCCGCGCGCAAGACGTCACGGCCATCCAGCCCATCAGCCTTGATGTACTGCAGGAAAAATATCTCAAACCGGGGGAAACCAGCGCCGAAGACCTGTTTCGCCGCGTAGCGCGTGCACTGGCTTCTGTCGAAGCCGAGGGCGAGCGGGAAAAGTACGAAGCCCTGTTCCTGGCCAATATGCATGCAGGTGCGATTGGCGCCGGGCGCATCATGAGCGCCGCTGGTACCACGATCCAGGCGACGCTGATCAACTGTTTTGTCCAGCCCGTGGGCGACTGCATCCAAGGAATGGACGACGAGGGCTTCCCCGGCATTTACGAAGCGCTGCGCGAAGCGGCAGAAACCATGCGGCGCGGCGGCGGCGTCGGCTACGATTTTTCGCGCATTCGCCCGCGCGGGGCCGAGGTCAAGGGCACGCATTCGATGGCGTCTGGCCCTTGCAGCTACATCAATGTTTTTGATCAGTCCTGCTCCACGGTAGAGAGTGCTGGGGCACGCCGTGGCGCCCAGATGGGCGTGCTGCGCATTGACCACCCGGATGTGATGGATTTCATCACTGCCAAGCGCACGCCCGGCCGCTGGAACAATTTCAACGTGTCCGTGGGTGTCAGCGACGCGTTCGTGCAGGCCGTGCTGGATGACCGGCCTTGGGAACTGGTGCACAAGGCGCGCCCGGGTGCCACGGTGATGGGCAATGGTGCTTACCAGCGCACCGACGGCAAGTGGGTGTATGAAAGCCTGCCGGCGCGCGAGTTGTGGGACACCATCATGAAGTCCACTTACGACTTCGCCGAGCCTGGTATCTTGTTTCTGGATCAGATCAACACCGACAACAACCTGCACTATTGCGAGGACATCAACGCCACCAACCCCTGCGGCGAGCAGCCCTTGCCATCGTATGGATGCTGCGATCTGGGTCCCATCATCCTGACGCGCTTTGTGCGCCATCCGTTCGGCTTCGACGGTGTGCCTAGCTTTGATTTTGACGCCTTCGAGAAATCCGTGGCGCTGCAGGTGCGCGCTCTGGATAACGTGCTCGACGTCACTTTTTGGCCCTTGCCACAGCAGCGCGATGAGGCACATGCCAAGCGCCGCATTGGCGTTGGCTTCACCGGCATGGGCAACACGCTGGCCATGCTCTGCGTTCGTTACGACAAGGAGGAGGGCCGCGCCATGGCGGCACGCATCGCCGAGCACATGCGCGATGCCGCGTATTCGGCTTCGGTGGATCTGGCGATCGAAAAGGGCGGTTTTCCCAAGTTTGATGCCGACGGCTATTTGGCCAGCGGCACCTTTGCCAGCCGCCTCCCCGAGCCCATCAAGGCGCGCATCCGCGAACACGGCATCCGCAACAGCCACTTGCTGTCGATCGCGCCCACAGGCACGGTGAGCCTGGCCTTTGCGGACAACGCGTCCAACGGCATCGAGCCGCCTTTCTCCTGGATGTACAAGCGGCGCAAGCGCGAGGCCGATGGCTCCATGGCCGAATACTCTGTGGAAGACCACGCTTGGCGCCTGTACCGCGAGTTGGGTGGGGACGTGAACAAGCTGCCCGATTATTTCGTCTCGGCGCTGGAAATGTCGGCCGATGGCCACATTGCCATGATGAAAACGGTGCAGCCTTTTGTCGACACGGCGATTTCCAAGACGGTCAACATCCCCGCCGACTACCCGTATGAAGACTTCAAGGGCCTGTATCTGCAGGCCTGGCGTGCCAAGCTCAAGGGCTTGGCCACTTACCGGCCCAACAGCATCCTCGGTTCGGTGCTGGAAACGCATGCGGCCCCCGGCAGCGAAGCAGCCGTCGCGCCGGAGGCAGCGCCCGTGGACCCCATGCGCTCGGTGATTGAAAGCCGCCCCAAGGGGGCGCTCTCGGCCGTAGCCGAAAAGGTGGATTACTGGACGCAGGAAGGGCAAAAGCGTTTGTACCTCGTGGTGTCCTTTCTGCCAGTACCTGATCCCGAGACGGGAGGCCTGATTGACCGCGCTATTGAATTCTTCATGCCGGTGGGCCAGAGCGGCGAGTCGCAGCAATGGGTGACGTCGAGCATGCGCTTGCTGTCGCTCGCAGCACGCGGCGGTTTTCTGGAGCGCGCGCTCAGCGACATGCGCAAGGTGGCCTGGGACCGCGGCCCCGTGCGCCTGGGGACGCACCAGAAGGCCGACGGAACCGTGGTGCCCATGTGGCACGACTCGGAAGTTGCTGCCATCGCCTATGCCGTCCAGAACATTCTGGCGCGTCGCGCCCGACCCTTTTCCGGTGACGAAGAGTTGCCCGTAGGCGATGCTGCGCTAGCCGCCGTTTCGCCCGTCATGGTCGGCAAGAAGTGCAGCGAATGCGGCGCGCACGCCATGATCCGCAAGGACGGCTGCGACTACTGCACCCAGTGCGGCCACCTGGGCAGCTGCGGCTGAGCCTGCTGCATTGCGCGTGCCCGGTCCGTCGGCCCCAAGCAAGCCCTCGGCCGAAGCGCGCGCCCGGCTGGATCTGCGCTGGCGTGCGGCGCATCTGCTGATCGCGCCGCACCGCCTGGCCTTTTTTCTCGCCATGCTGCTGCTGGCCGTATCGGCACTGTGGTGGGCGCTGATCCAGGCGTCGCGCGTGGCCGGTGCTCCGACCATGGAGCCGGTGCTGCCCGGCGCCTTGGCGCACGGTGCGCTCATGGTGTTCGGTTTCTTTCCCCTGTTTTTTTCGGGCTTCCTCTTCACTGCAGGACCCAAGTGGCTGCGCGTGCCGCCCTGGCCGGTGCGTAGGCTCCTTCCGCCTTTAATCTTGCTGGCACTCGGCTGGCTGGTCTGGTTGCTGGGTGCCCAGGTGCAACCGACGTTGGCACTGGCTGGTGCAAGCTTGGCCTTGCTTGCCATGGTGTGGATCAGCCTCCTGTTCTGGGGCCTGCTGCGGCAAAGCCAGGCGGAGGATCGCACCCATGCGCGCGTGATTGCCGTGGCGTTCATCGTGGGCACGGTGTGCGTCGCTGGCCTTGCGCTGGCTTTGGCGCTGGGCGCGCCCAGTGTGGCCCGCCGGTTCGTTCTCACCGGTCTCTGGGGGCTCGATGGGCTTGTGTTCGTTACCGTGGCACACCGCATGCTGCCCTTTTTTTCGCTGCCGTCAGATCACGGCACAGGCAGTGAGAACCCCTGGGGCACCCTGGGTTTGCTCGCGGGTGCGGCTGGTTTTGAGGCGCTGGCGGTGTGGATCGAAGCGGATGCGCCCGCAGTGCCCTGGAGCTTTGCGTGGGAATTGCTCCACGGCTTGGCAGAATGGGGGGTCGGCGCGGTTTTGCTCTGGCGCGCCTGGGGCTGGGCGCGGCGCCAGAGCCTGCGCAACCGCTTGCTGCGCATGTTCTTCCTGGGTTTCGTCTGGCTGGGCCTGGCCTTTGTTTTGCACGGTGCTGCCCGCTGGATCGCCCTGTCTGGTGAGCCGCAATGGGGCCTGGGTGCCACGCACGCGCTGGGCATGGGGTGCTTCGCCTCGCTGATGCTGGCCATGGTGACGCGGGTGTCTGCGGGGCACAGTGGTCGGGCGCAGGTGGCGGAGAACGCGGTATGGGTCTTGTTCTGTTTGTTGCAAGTGGCAGTGGTCCTGCGTTTGATTGCGGTGCTGGCTGGACCCAGCGCACCGCATGTACTGCTGCTTGCTGCCGCGTTGTGGGCCGCAGCGGTGCTGGAATGGGCACGGCGCCTTGCCTCCTGGTACGGCCGGCTGCGCCCTGACGGGCGTGCCGGGTGACAATGGCGGCTATGCACGACACGGCCTCCCACGCTGCGTTCGCCTCCGGGCAGGAATGCGCAGACTTTGCAGCAGCGCTGATGCAGGCGCGCCAGACCATTTTGCCCAAGCGGCTGGGCGAGCCCGCGCCCACGCTGGTGCAGTTGGCGCATATCCTGGCGAGCGCAGCGCACGCGCCGGACCATGGTCAGTTGTTGCCCTGGCGCTTTGTGCAGGTGCCTGCCGCAGCGCGGCCTGCGCTCGCTGAGGCCTTTGGCCAGGCTCTGCACGAGCGCGATGCACTGGCCACGCCCGAGCAGCTGGCTCAGGCGCGCGAAAAGGCTTTTCGCTCTCCGGTGCTGCTGCTGGTGGTAGTGGACCTGGCCTGCGGCGACCCGGAGATCGAGGCGGGCGAGCGCATTGTGTCGGCTGGCTGCGCGGTGCAGAACATGCTGCTGATGGCGACGGCACTGGGTTTTGGTTCGGCGTTGACCAGTGGCAAGGCCCTGTCCTCCGCCCCGCTGCGCACGCTGTTTGGCCTTGATGCCGGGCAGCAGGCGCTGTGTTTCGTCAACATTGGCACCGTGGTGTCCCCCAAACGTGCCCGAGTTCGGCCAGCCACCGCTGCGTATGTGGACCTGTTGGACGTGCATGCCCAGCCTTCTGTTGCGCCCTGAACAAGCGCCACCGTTTTTTTGAACCCCGGAATCAGCCCATGGAAATCTCTTGTTTTGACGATCTGCTGCAAGCCGCACGCGCGCAGGCCGAGTCCCAGCGCCTGCTGTTTGTGTTTGTCGGTGTCGAATTGCCCGACGAGGCCACGCCCGCCCAGCGCGAGCGCTTTGCCCAGGGCGAAGGCGGTGCGCTGGTGCCTCAGATGTGCGTGGACAAAGCGCCTGACGAGCTTGCGTCATTTGACGCGCTGGTCCAGGAGGCAGCCCAGTTCGGCAAGGACTGGACTTTGGTTTTTGCCGCCGCCATGTCGGGCACCTTGAACCGCGCGCCCACCAGCGGCGACGCCGAGCTGCCGCTGGAGAGCATGGTGGACGCCATCAAGCGCGGCGTGCATGCGGGCTTGATCCCGTTTGATCGCACAGGCCACGCGGTGCAGATCGATTGACGGTGACAATCCCTTCCCGCGGCATCCCTCTGCCCGGCTTTGGTGCGCCGGCCGTGGGTTTCGATACCCCGTTCGAGATGCTGGAAGCCTGCCACGAGCGCGTGCAGCGCACGCTGGCACTGCAGCAGCGCCTGTGTGAGCACCTGCAAACCAAGGGCTGCGACGCGTCGGCCCGCAGCGCTGCGGGCGACGTGCTGCGCTATTTCGACATCGCTGCGCCCTTGCACCATGAAGACGAGGAACGCCATGTCTTTCCCGCCTTGCACGCGGTGCTGGACGAAGCCTTGCTTGCGGCCGTAACGCGCCTGCAGGCCGAGCATGTCGCCATGGCGCAGCGCTGGGCGGTGGCCCGCAGCGCCTTGCTGGCGCTGGCAGGCGGCAGCATCACGCAGTTTTCTGCCGAGCAGTTGGCGGCACTGGACGCTTTTGCTGCCGGCTATGCAGAGCACATCCGCACCGAAGAAGAGTGGGTCTACCCAGCCGCGCGCGCGGCCATGGATGCTGGCACGCTGCAGGCCATGGGACGCGACATGCGGCAGCGGCGCGGTGCCACGCAATAATTGCTATTTGTTTTGTAGCTGGTTGCGCTTATGAAATAAGCGCTAGAGGCCAATTTGATGCCAAAAATTCAGCGCTAATGCACCACCACCGGATTTTGTGCCAGCCCGGTATAGCCTTCCAGTGTGTCTTCCACCTCTTCCTGGGTGGGCGCATCGCGCTGCCAGGCCAGGATCTGGAGCTGGAACATCTCGGCCCAGGAGCCATCGAGGTAGACCTCCTTGCCGGTGCGTTTGTCGACAATTTCAAAACCGTGGCGCGCCAACTGCAGCGGCGCCGGCCCGTCGTCGGAGGAAACCTCCACGCGGTCGGCATCGGGCAGCATGTGCACCACCACAAAAGAATCCGAGTCGTAGAGCATGTTCATGGCGTTCCTCCTGCGCTTGTGTTCATTGTCAGATGGATTCGATGCGTCAGAGTTCAAGCGCTCGCAATGACTGCACGGCTTGTCTGTTTGCGCCTACAGCGTGGCCTCGATCCGACAATCCGCCTTCTCAAGGCGCTTCGTGTCCCCTCAGATTGAGCTCAACGAAGTCGCCATTGGTCTCGGTGATGCGGATGCGCGCCGGCAGGTAGCCCAGTTCGGGGGCAAGCCAGACCTGGGCTTTCTGGTCGTAGTCGCGCCGGGGCAGACGCTGCAGTTGCACGGTGTGCATCGTGCCCACCGGAAGGTCCAGCGTTTGCTCGCCTTCGACGGTGAAGGTCCAGACATCGGCCGCCCTGGCGCTCACCGTGGTCATGGCGATTTGTTTCCCGGTGGGGTAGCGCTCAGGTGCAGCGCCCAGCATGCTGGCCAGCTGCAGGAACACGCTCAGCCGGTCTTGCGCGCCCGGCTCGATGGGGGCGGCCGGCGTGTTGGCGCTGAACGTCACACGCCCATTGGCAAAGTCGAAATGCGCGGCGCGCTCGCTGCGCGAGCGGTCTCCAAAGCGGCGCGGCTGCAGGCCGCGCTCGGTGACGCTGCCGACGCTGCTCTGCGAGCGTGAGCCCAGAAAGATCACCTTCACTTCCTGCTGGGCGCTGTAACTGGTGGCGTCGTGTTGCCACAGCAGCTCGGCCTGTGCGTTGTAGCCAAAACCGCGTGCCCGGCCGGTGACCTCAAAACTCAGGCGCATTGGCGGCGGGAGCTTCACCGGTGCGATCTCGCCCGTTGGGGGGGGAAGGGGCTCTTGCGCAGGGGCAGAAGCTGTACGCACGGGCGCTTCGGTGGGCTGCGCGGGCGCATCCTGCCCGGCCGGCGCGAGCCCGGCAGCTTCGTTTTCACCGGAGGCGTCCAGGGCCAGTAGCTCGCTCTGGCTGGGCGCAAGCCATGCCGGGCTGGCAAGGGCCGGCGAAGCGGTGGCTAGCTCGCCATGCGCCGACCCAGCGGGAGACGCAACGGAGCGCGCCTTGGCTGGCGCCGCAGTGGCTGGCTTGGCTCGCTTGGGCTTTGCGCTGGCCACAGGAGCACTCGGCGCTTTCGCTGCCACAGGGGCGCGGATGGTGCGGGTCTCAAACACCGGCGGCGCGCTCGCGGTAGGACGCCGGTTGCTGGCCGAGGCGCCCGACAGCAGCAGCGCATGCAGGGCCAGCACCAGGGCGGTGAGCAGGAAGAGGAGGCGCCGAGGGATCATGGCGTAGGTTGACAACACACTGCCACGTTACCACCCCTGGCCGCGAGAACGCAGCGACCCTGCAGGGTGGGGGAGGCGCTCGCGTACCATGCGGGCGTCGTGGCGCGCCTATTGCGCCGCCGCAGTCACTACCCTCACGCTCCATGAAGCTCGCTACGTTGAAGGACGGCTCGCGCGACGGCCAATTGGTCGTCGTCTCGCGCGATCTCGCCCATGCCCACTACGCCACCGGCATCGCCAACCGCCTCCAGCCGGTGCTGGAAGACTGGGGTTTTTTCGCGCCGCAACTGCAGGATCTGTCGGACGCGCTGAACGCCGGCCGCACCCACCACGCCTTCCCCTTTGATCCGCAGCAGTGCCTAGCGCCGCTGCCGCGCGCCTACCAGTGCCTGCAGGGCGCCGAGTCATTGAGTGAAGAGACCGTTGCGCGCTCGGGCATGCCCGAGATGGTCCAGCTTGCCGGCGACGCATTGCTGGGCGCCTGCGCCGACATCGGCGCCGCCAGCAAGGCCATGGAGATTGACTTTGGCGCAGGCTTGGCGGTCATCACCGGCGACATTGCCGCTGCCAGCACGAGCGCCCAGGCGCTCGATGGTGTGCGCCTCGTCGTGCTGGCCAACACCCTCAGCCTGCGCGCGCTGGAGGCACGCGAGCGTGCCGCCGGCCAGGGGCCGCTTCTCAGCCGGCCGGCGACGGCCTTCAGCCCGGTGGCGGTCACGCTGGACGAACTCGGCGCTGCGTGGGACGGTGGGCGCGTTGCCCTGGCGCTGCAAGTGGGGCTGAACGGCCGCAAGTTCGGGCTCTGCGATGGCGCGGCCGGCATGCCCTTTGGCTTTGGCGAGCTCATTGCCCATGCAGCCCGAACGCGCCCGGTGCGCGCTGGCAGCATCGTCTGCAGCGGCCCGTTGGCCACAGCCGCTGCGCCGGGCACCCCGGGCCGCGCAGAGTCAGCGCGCGGCTTCAGCAGCATTGCGGCCAAGCGCCGCGCCGAGGTGCAGGATTCCGGGCAGTCCAGCACCGGCTACCTCCAGTCGGGCGACTTGCTGCGCATGGAGATGAAAGGGATCAGTGGTGCCAGCCTCTTTGGCACCATTGAGCAAGGCGTGGCCGACTCCCTGCCAGTACCGTGATGGAAGATTCCGACGTCGGGCAGGGCGGCCCCGAAATGCGTGCCTACTACGCTGCCCGCGCCGAGGAATACGACGCGGTCTACCGCAAGAGCGAGCGCCAGAGCGATCTGCGCGCCATCGAGGCCTGGCTGCCCGCGCGCTTTGCCGGTGCTCAGGTGCTGGAAATCGCCTGCGGCACCGGCTACTGGACGCAATTCATCGCCCCCGTGGCGCGCAGCGTGTGGGGCCTTGACGCTGTCCCCGAGACACTGCGCATGGCACGTGCGCGCGGCCTGGGCGCGCATGTGCACTGGGTGGAGGGCGATGCCTACGCGCCGCCCACCGCCGTGCCGGCGTTCGACGCCGCCTTTGCGGGCTTCTGGTTTTCGCATGTGCCGCTGGCGCGGCGCGTGGAGTTCCTCGCGCGCCTGCACGCCTCGCTCGCTCCGGGTGCGCGCGCAGTGTTGCTGGACAACCGCTTTGTCGCTGGCAGCAGCACCCCGCTGTGCGACACCGATGACCAGGGCGACACCTGGCAACTGCGCCCGCTGCGGGATGGCTCGGTGCACCGCATCCTGAAGAATTTTCCGGATGCCGAGGCACTGCATGCGGCCGTGCGCGCGGCTGGGGCGGCCGCCGGCACGTTCACGCAGTGGCCGCATTACTGGGCTTACGAGTACTGCACGCTGGGTGCAGCTTCGCCCAGCAACGAACGCTGAAACCACTGCGGCGTGCGGTGCGCCTACTTGCGACAGGGTTCCTTGGGGAGGGCGATGCCGCTGGCTGTGCAGCCGGCTACAGTGGTTGGCCAGCTGGCGCTGACCGGCTTGCATGTCCCACGATTCACAGGAGAAAAACCATGGCCGAACCCTGGCTGCCCACCCTCATCACCGCTACGCCCCAAGAAGGCTTTGAACTGGCCATCACGCTAAGCCGCCGCGGTGTGAAATACACCCAGCCGGACATGGACACGCTCAAACAGTTGCGGCCCGAGTACGCGCAGTCGGCCGACGGACTGACGGCCGCCTCGCAGGTGATCGCCATCAACTTTCAGACCGTCTCGGCCGCCAACAACCACTGGCGAAAATAATCAATAAAAATCGCCTCTAGCGCTTATCCATAAAGCGTTAGCAGCTCATTTATTGATAGTAATTGACGCCGCTGTAGCGGCTTCCACCTCCACCAGGCAGTCGTAAAAAGTCGGCGCTTGGCCCATATCGGTCAGCGCCTGGCTGGTGAGTTGGTTCACGTTGGTGCCCGCCAGGCCCAGCTTGCGCCACCAGATGCCCAGGCCGTTGACCACACCGGGGCGGGCGCGGTCGGTCAGCACCGCGTGGCACAGGTAGCTGCCCCGGTCGTTGAATACCCGCACCACCGCGCCGTCGGCAATGCCGCGAGCCGCAGCGTCCTGCGGGTGGATTTCCACGAGCGGCCGGCCTTCCTGCTTTTGCAGGCTGGCGACGTTGACAAAGGTGGAATTCAGGAAGTTGCGCGCCGGCGGCGAAATCATCGCCAGCGGGTACGCGGCGGATTGTCCCAATGTTTCGTAGTTGGGTACATGGTTGGGCAAGCCGTCCTGCCCGGAAGCCGCCAGCGCAGCGCTGAAAAATTCGCACTTGCCGGATGCGGTCGGAAAGTTTCCAGCGGCAAATGGAGCGTCCGGAATCGGCAGCGTGGCAAAGCCTTGGTCCAGCAATTCGTTGAAATTGATCTTTTCGCCGTAGGCCTGTTGGCACAATTGCTCGTCGCTGTCGGCAAAGCAAGCCTCGTTGAAACCCATGTGCGCGGCCAGCTCGCGAAAGATGCGCGCGTTGGAGCGCGCTTCGCCGCACGGCGCAATCGCCGGGCGATTCAGCAGCACATCGGTGTGGCCATAGGCCAAGTGCACGTCCCAGTGTTCCAGCTGCGTGGTGGCCGGCAGGATGTAGTCGGCGGTGTCGGCGGTATCGGTCTGGAAATGCTCCAGTACCACCGTGAACACATTTTCCTGCGCAAAGCCGCGCGCCACCTTGCCCGACTCCGGTGCGACGGCCAGCGGGTTGCTGTTGTAGACCACCAGGGCCTCAATCTTCGGGCCGAATTCCTTGGAGGTTTCTCGCAGCAAGTCGTCGCCAATGGTCACCATGTTGATGGTGCGCGGGCGTCGTTCGCCGAGCAGCTCAGGGCGTTGCAGAACGTGGCGCTGCACCGGAAAGTTGCCAGAGCTCGAAAAAAGCACGCCGCCCGCGCGCTCGCGCCAGGCGCCCGTGAGGGCCGGCAGGCAGGCGATGGCGCGCACCGCATTGCCACCGCCGCGCACGCGCTGCACGCCGTAGTTCACGCGGATGGCGGCAGGCCGCGTGGTGCCGTAGGCGCGCGCCAGAGCGCGAATCTGTTCCACGGGCAGGGCGCAGACCAGGGCCGCACGCTCGGGCGGCCACGCCAGGGCACGCTGCTTGAGCTGCTCCCAGCCGAGCGTGTGCTGTGCCAGGTAGTCGTGGTCCAGCCAGTCGTGCACGATCAATTCGTGCATCAGCGCCAGCGCCAGCGCGGCATCGGTGCCGGGCAGCAGCTGCAAGTGCTCGTGGCATTTTTCGGCGGTTTCCGTCTTGCGCGGGTCGATGCAGACGAGGCGCGCGCCATCGCGCTTGGCCTGTTGGGCGTAGCGCCAGAAATGCAAGGTGCTGGTGATGGAATTGCTGCCCCAGATGAGGATCAGCTTGGCCTCGGCGAAGAACTCCACCTTCATCCCCACCTTGCCGCCCAGCGTCTGCGCCATGGCCTCGCCACCGGCGGCCGCGCAGATGCTGCGGTGCAGCAGCGACGCGCCCAGGCGGTGGAAGAAGCGCCGGTCCATGCTCTCGCCCTGCACCAGGCCCATGGTGCCGGCGTAGCTGTAGGGCACGATGGCCTCGGGGTTGCGTGCGGCAATCTCGGTCAGGCGCGCGGCGATGTCGGCCAAGGCTTCGTCCCAGCCGACCTGCGCGAATTGGCCGCTGCCTTTGGGGCCGCTGCGCTTGAGAGGCGTGAGGATGCGGTCCTGGTGGTAAGTGCGCTCAGGGTATTTGGAGACCTTGGCGCAGAGCACGCCGCCGGTCTGCGCGTGCGCCGGATTGCCCTGCACGCGCACGGCCACCCCGTTCTCCACCGTGGTGAGCAGGGCGCAGGTGTCGGGGCAGTCGTGCGGACAGGCGCCGCGCACGGTGTGGCGGGCAAACGTTGGTTCGGGCAAGGGTTCGGCAGCGGAAATCATGGGGGAGCAGGCACAAGAAGTATTCGCCATGCTGGGCGCTTTGGGCGCATCTTAGCGATCCTTGGCGCTGCCCACCAAGCACCCATCGGACCACACGCACCTGGCGCGGACCAACCCAGCCACCATCGCGCATGGGCGACTCAGGGAGATTTCACGTCTGGTCTCGCTGAATGAATTTCCACGATGGCGCGGACCGCACTTGATCAGACATCTGGCCCCAACGAGCAGTGTCCAACAGCAGGTGGCTGCCAATCAGGTTTCCACTTCTACTCTCCGACTGCCAAGCCACTTTCCAGTGCCCTGCATTTGTCGGCGTTGCAATGTGCACAGCAGGCCGATTTCCTCTTGTGCTGGCGCGCACTTGCGATTCCTCGCTCGGGGTATTCCCCAGGTGGGAGCGTTCGGGCACGCAACTTGTATTGCATGTCTCGAATGGGACAGATGCGCCGCAGTGCATCCGCCCCCCAGACCCACCCGAACGAGGAGAGAGATTGTGGAAACGTTTTACGAGGTCATGCGTCGCCAGGGCATATCGCGGCGAAGTCTCATGAAGTTTTGCTCGCTGACGGCCACCTCGCTCGGACTGGGGCCCTCCTTTGTGCCTCAGATCGCCCATGCCATGGAAACCAAGCCGCGCACGCCCGTGCTGTGGCTGCATGGTCTGGAGTGCACTTGCTGTTCGGAGTCGTTCATCCGCTCCGCGCACCCGCTGGCCAAGGATGTGGTGCTGTCCATGATCTCGCTCGACTACGACGACCTGCTGATGGCCGCTGCCGGCCACCAGGCCGAAGAGATCCTGGAAGAGATCATGGTCAAGTACAAGGGCCAGTACATCCTGGCGGTGGAGGGCAACCCGCCCCTCAACGAGGACGGCATGTACTGCATCCAGTCCGGCAAGCCCTTCATCGACAAGCTCAAGCGCGTGGCCAAGGATTGCAAGGCCATCATTTCTTGGGGGTCGTGCGCCTCCTGGGGTTGTGTGCAGGCCGCCAAGCCCAATCCCACGCGCGCAACGCCGATCCACAAGGTCATCTTCGACAAACCGATCATCAAGGTGCCCGGCTGTCCGCCCATTGCCGAGGTGATGACGGGCGTGATCACCTACATGCTTACCTTCGATCGCATTCCCGAGCTGGACCGCCAAGGGCGGCCCAAGATGTTCTATAGCCAGCGCATCCATGACAAGTGCTATCGCCGTCCGCACTTTGATGCAGGCCAGTTTGTCGAGTCGTTCGATGACGAGAACGCACGCAAGGGCTACTGCCTCTACAAGGTCGGCTGCAAAGGGCCAACGACCTACAACGCCTGCTCGACGGTGCGCTGGAACGATGGTACGAGCTGGCCTGTGCAGTCGGGCCACGGCTGCATCGGTTGCTCGGAAGAGGGCTTCTGGGACAAGGGTTCTTTCTACGACCGCCTGACCAATATCAATGCCTTCGGGGTCGAGTCCACCGCCGACAAGGTAGGCATTGCAGCAGTCGGCGCTGTCGGTGCGGCTGTGGCGGCCCACGCCGCAGTATCGGTGCTCAAGCGCGCCTCCGACAAGAGCGAACAGACCAAGACCGAACACTGAGCCAGCACAAGGAAAAGCACCATGGGCGCGAATGAAACCCCCCGATTCCCTCTCGACAACAGCGGCAAGCGCATCGTTGTCGATCCGGTGACCCGCATCGAAGGCCACATGCGTTGCGAGGTGAACCTCGACAGCAACAACGTGATCCGCAACGCAGTCTCCACGGGCACCATGTGGCGTGGGCTGGAGGTCATCCTCAAGGGGCGCGACCCGCGCGATGCCTGGGCCTTTGTCGAGCGCATCTGCGGCGTGTGCACCAGCAGCCATGCGCTGACCTCGGTGCGCGCGGTCGAGGATGCCCTGGGTATCCGCATTCCCAAGAATGCGCACCTGATCCGCGAGATCATGGCCAAGGCACAGATGGTGCAGGACCACGTCGTGCACTTCTACCACCTGCATGCGCTGGATTGGGTCGATGTGGTGGCCTGCCTCAATGCCGACCCGAAGAAAACCTCCGAACTGCAGCAACTGGTGTCGCCGTCGCATGGCCTGTCTTCGCCGGGCTACTTTCGGGACATTCAGAACCGCATCAAGAAGTTCATTGAAAGTGGGCAGTTGGGACCGTTTCGCAATGGCTATTGGGGCAGCAAGGCGTACATCCTGCCGGCCGAGGCGAACCTGATGGCGGTGGCGCACTATCTGGAGGCGCTGGACCTACAGAAGGAATGGATCAAGATCCACGCGATTTTTGGGGGCAAGAACCCGCATCCCAATTACCTGGTGGGCGGCATGCCCTGCGCCATCAACATCGACCGTGAAGGCGCGGCGGGGGCGCCCATCAACATGGAGCGCCTCAACTTTGTGAAGGCGCGCATCGACGAAGGCAATGCGTTCTACCGCAACGTTTACCTGCCTGATGTCCTGGCCATCGGCACCCTGTACAAACAGGCGGGCTGGTTGCATGGAGGCGGACTGGCGGGGATCAACGTCATGGACTATGGCGAGCATCCCAAGGTCAACTACGACAAGAGCACCGACCAGTTGCCCGGCGGAGCGATCATCAACGGTGACTGGAGCAAGGTCCTTCCGGTCGATCCACGTGACCCCGAGCAGGTGCAGGAGTTTGTCACCCATTCTTGGTACAAATACGCCGACGACACCAAGGGCCTGCACCCCTGGGACGGGGTGACAGAACCACAATACGTTTTGGGCGCCAAAACCAAGGGGACGCGCACCGACATCAAGGAAATTGACGAGAGCGCCAAGTACTCGTGGATCAAGGCACCTCGTTGGCGTGGCCATGCCATGGAGGTGGGCCCTCTGGCACGCTACATCCTGGCCTATGTGCATGCTTCGCAAGGCAACAAATACTGCCAGCGCACCAAGGAGCAGGTGGATTTCCTGGCCAGCATGGTCAACAGCGGCATTCCCAAGGCGTTGGGGCTGCCCGAAACGCAATACAGCCTCAAACAGCTACTGCCTACGACCATCGGTCGCACCGCTGCGCGCTGCCTCGAAGGCCAGTACCTGGGTGAGCTGCTGCTGGAGGACTGGCACGAGCTGGTAGCCAACATCAAGGCCGGGGACACCGCCACCGCCAACGTCGAAAAATGGGACCCGTCCACCTGGCCCAAGGAGGCCAAGGGGGTGGGTACGGTGGCGGCGCCGCGCGGCCAGCTGGCGCACTGGATCAAGATCAAGGACGGCAAGATCGACAACTACCAGTGTGTTGTTCCCACCACCTGGAACGGCAGTCCCCGTGACGCAAAGGGTCAGATCGGCGCCTTCGAGGCCGCCTTGCTCGGGACGCCCATGGTCAACCCCGAGCAGCCGCTCGAAATTCTGCGCACGCTGCATTCCTTTGACCCCTGTCTGGCTTGTTCCACCCACGTCATGAGCCCAGATGGACAAGAACTCACATCAGTCAAGGTCCGCTGAAAAGACTTTGCATCACGACACTGGAGACGCATATGAAATCGAAATTCACGGGCGGCAAGGTTTTGCTGGCATTTACCTTGCTGGCACTGACCGGCGTTGCCCAGGCCCATGTAGGCCATGAAGGAGGTCATTCCAGCACTTTCTTGTCGGGGCTGGCGCATCCGGCCAGTGGCATCGACCATTTGCTCGCCATGGTGGCCGTGGGGCTGTGGTCGGCCGTGGCCTGGCCCCAGCGCCGTTGGCTGGCGCCTGCGGTGTTCGTGGCGATGATGGCCTTGGGTGCCGTGCTGGCCCATCAGGGCTTGACTCTGCCTGTGGGAGGGGCGCTGGAGTGGCTCATCGCCGCCAGCGTGGTGTTGCTCGGTGGCCTGCTGGTCTGTGGGGCCGCGCTGCCTGGCACTTGGGGTCTTGTGTTGGTGGCGGTCTCGGCCTGGCTGCATGGAACGGCCCATGGGCTGGAGATGGCGGAGGGAGCGTCCTTCATGGCGTACGGAGCTGGTTTTGTACTCGCAACCGCCCTTTTGCACCTGGGCGGAATGGGGCTGGGGGTTCTTTTGCAACGTATGCGTTCCGTGCTGCCGCAGGCAGCGGGTGCACTGATCGGTGTCGCAGGCCTGGCCATGCTGGTCTCGCGCATCTGATGCAGCTGGCATAGCAGGAATCCACCCAAACAGGAGATGGACATGAGCAGTACGGCACACAGCAAGCTGGCCGACGTCACCGGTATTGACGAGGGCGCTGTCGCCAGCGCACCCCAAGTGCGTTCGGTGTATGTCTATGAGGCGCCGGTGCGCGTCTGGCACTGGATCAATGCCACGGCCATTCTGGTGCTGTGCATGACTGGCTACCTCATCGGTTCGCCGCTACCCAGCGCCGGCGGCGAGGCGAGTGACCACTTTCAGATGGGGTACATCCGGTTTGCACACTTCGCGGCCGCCTATGTGTTTGCTGTAGGGCTGCTTGGGCGCATCTACTGGGCTTTCGTAGGCAACCACCATTCGCGTGAGCTGTTCACGTTGCCCGTTTTGCGCCTGGCTTATTGGCGTGAGGTCTGGGCCATGTTCAGCTGGTATCTGTTTCTGCGTCCCCGGCCCAATCAGTATGTGGGGCACAACCCTATGGCCCGGCTGATGATGTTTGTCGGCTACTTTCTGGTGTCACTCTTCATGCTGGTGACCGGCTTTGCGCTGTATGGCGAGGGACTGCAGACCGGTTCCTGGGCCGACCGGCTGTTTGGCTGGGTGATGCCGCTGCTGGGCCAGTCGCAAGGGGTGCACACCTGGCACCACCTGGGTATGTGGGCGTTGGTGCTGTTCGTCATCGTGCACATCTACGCGGCCATCCGCGAAGACATCATGGGACGCCAGAGCATCGTCAGCACGATGATTTCCGGTTACCGCACTTTCAAGGACTGAGCGCGCCATGGGTTTGTGCTTTGCCGACACCGCCAAGCGAACAGGCGTGCCGCAGGTGTCGCTGCCTGCGGGAGTGCCGCTGCGCACTCCCCAGCATCCAGGTCGATTCTTGCAAAAGAACTTTCTGTCGCCGCTGGCGCTGAGCCAGACCGATGCAGCGCGGCTGTTGGGGGTTTCGCGCAGACGCCTCAATGAAATTGTTCTGGGCCACCGCAGCATCACACCGGACACGGCCATTCGCTGCGCCATGGTGTTCGGAACCGACGCCTTGTTCTGGCTGGCGCTGCAGTCCCGTTGGGACAGCTTTCATGCCTGGAAAGCCCTGCGCCAATTGGGCGCGGTCCACTGATTCACTGAATGCCGAGGTACCTGCCATGACATCGCTCACGCCCCAAACTGGCTGTAACCACCCCCGTGACACCTTGCGCAATATCGTGGTGCTGGGCATTGGCAATGTGTTGTGGGCCGACGAAGGCTTTGGTGTGCGCTGTGTCGAGGCCTTGCAGCAGCGCTACGACTTTGCCCAGCACGTTCAATTGATCGACGGTGGTACCCAGGGCCTGGCATTGCTGCAGTATGTGCAAGAGGCCGATGCCTTGCTGATCCTCGACGCGATCGACTATGGTCTGGAGCCGGGCACGCTCAAGGTGGTGGAGGGCAGCGACGTCCCATGCTTTCTCGGCGCCAAAAAGATGAGCCTGCACCAAACGGGCTTTCAGGAGGTGCTCATGGTGGCGCAACTGACGGGTCGCTATCCCACACACATCCTGCTGCTTGGTTGCCAGCCGCAGGAACTGGAAGATTACGGCGGCAGTCTGCGTTGGCGGACCAAACAGGCGCTGGAGGATGCCCTGGCCATTGCCCTGGAACGCTTGCAGACCTGGGGTGCCTGTCCCGTGGAGCGCCAAGCGCCCGTCGATGCAGAGCATGCCGTCACCGTGCTCAATCTAGGGATGACCGCCTACGAGGCCAACCGGCCCAGCACCGATCAGGCCTGCCGCATTGGTGATGATCGTTTCATGCCCGCGGCCGGCTGAGGAGCTCCCGCCCATGTGTATCGGTATTCCCATGCAAGTGCAGTCAATCCTTCCAGGCCATGCGCTGGTGCAGGGCTTGCAGGGCCTGGAGCAGATCAACACCGCGCTGGTGGGGGCATGCCTGCCAGGCGACTGGGTGCTGGTATTCCTGGGATCGGCGCGCGAATGTATTGGCGCCGAGCGTGCGGCCGAAGTACTGGCCACGCTGGCCCTGGTGCAGGACACCATGGACGGCCGCTATGACCCCCAAGCTCCAGCCGAAGTCGCCTTTGCACTGCCCTCGGCCATGGGGCCGGAGCAGTTGTCAGAGCTGCTGGGCATGGCCATCAGATCGATACCCAACGAAGGAAAATAAATGAACGCTGAAGTCGCCCATTCCCCCCTGCTGCTGCACCGGCTGGTGGATTCCTGCGGAGCCTGCTGGATCGACGAGACCAATGTGAATGCATTCACGCAAGAGCCTGGCGCACGGGTTCTGTTCTTGTGTGGTGACCCGATTCGGTTTCCTGAAGGGCTGGACGTGGCGGTGGTGCTGCCGGAGCTGCGTACAGCATTGGGCATCGACTTTGCCATTGGTGCTGTTCGCAGCCATTGCGAGGACGATATCGCGCGCCGTTTCGGGGTGCAGCGCTGGCCTTCGCTGGTTTTCTTTCGCGATGGGCATTACACGACCACGCTGGCCGGTATGTACGACTGGGGCGACTACCTGGCCCGGGTGGAGCAGGCGCTTCGTATGCCACCCAGCCGCAAGCCTGGTATCGGCATCCCGGTGGTCACCCTCGGTGGTGACAGCCATTGCCATTGAACCTCCGGACCCCCCATGAATGCCAACCCGACCCAACGCCCTTTCCCCATCCCCTTGGTCGACATGCTCGGGCCAGGCAGTCACTCCGAGGACGAAGAACTGGACTACCTGCCGATGCCGCGCGGCATGGCCACCTACCAGCCTCCGCCGTTGCCCGAACCTGAGGAACTGGCGGGCCATGATGGCGCAGTGCGTGTTCTCACGGAACTGCTGCGGACCCTGCAGGCGACCCTGCGCGGTGAAGCCGTGCAGCCCGTTGAGCTGGCAGGGTTGTCTGCGCAGGAACTTCAGCTGGTCAATCAGGTGCTCGGCGAAGGAGAAGTCAGCGCCCAGGTGACGGCCGGTTCCGCCGCGCCAGGGCCCGATCGCATGGCGGCGCCACCATTGGTACAGGTGCAGGAAGCGGTCTTTGCCGGCGTATGGCGGGTACTGGAACGCCAGAGCGATGGCGTGCTGCACGACCGCATCGAGGTGGGCGCCATTCCAGAAGTGCTCAAACAAGAAGCGCGCAAAGATGCTGTCAGCAGCCACCAGCCCGACACTGCGCCCCCTGCCGGGGTCATGAATGCCCCCAGCTTGCTGCAAGAACTGCATGACCAGCGCCAGCAGTGGCGCCCAGGTATGCCCGCGCACCTGGTCAATCTGTCGCTTCTGCCGCTCAGCCTTGAAGATGTGGGCTTTATGGATCAGCAACTGGGCACAGGGCGCGTGCTGATTCTGTCGCGAGGTTATGGAAACTGCCGCATCACCAGTACCCGGGTGGTCAATACCTGGCGCGTCGTCTACTACAACTCGCAGGACGCCATGATTCTCAATTCTGTCGAAGTGGTGGACATGCCGGAAGTGGCCTGTGCGGCCCATGAAGATCTGGTGGACTCTGCGCTGCGGCTAGAGGAGGTGCTTGAATGGGTGAATCAGGCATGACCCCATCACCCACCGGAGGACTTGCCTTTGGCGATACCTCGCAGGTTCCGGCGCAGGCCCGTCTCGAATGCAAGATCTGCTGGTGGGTGTACGACCCGGCCGAGGGCGACTCGGTGTGGCAAATTGCCCCAGGTACGCCGTTTGCGGCGCTGCCGCCGCACTGGCGGTGCCCGCAATGCGATGCCGAAGCCAGCAAATTTTTATTGCTGACCGATTGAGGCCGCAGCGCGATGCACGACACCCTGGACAAGAAAGTGGCGTTGCTGGAAACGGTTTTTCGCCGTATCCAGGCAACGCGGATGGAGGGTGTGCCCCTGCTTCACCCTGGCCTGCATGTACAGGCGATCGGTTTTGCCCAAGAGCCCAAGGCGCCAGTGGCCATGGGGGTGTTGGTCACGCCCTGGTTTATGAATTTGCTGCGTTTTCCTCTGGGGGATGCCCCTGACACGTCGCTGGAAGGCAAAGTGCAGTGGGGCGTTAATCAGCTCAGTTTCATTGCGGCCTTTGAGGCTGAATTCGGGGCCTTTGCCATCTGCTCTCTGGGCTCGCCCATGTTCGAGTACGTTGATCAAGATGCTGCTGTGGCTACAGCCCGCGAGGTCCTTGCGCAGTTGCGCAGCCCTCGGGTGGCCACCCAAACCCCCGACCCCCAGCGGCGCAGGTTTCTTTTGGGTCGCAGCGCATTGCCACCCGCTGAGAGCAGCCTTGCGCGTATGAAAGGGGTCGCCTGATGGCCATGCCGGGCCAGGAGCGCTTGGTGTTTATGCCCGGTGCCGCTGTGCCGGTGGCAGGCGTGCGTGCGCCACTGGCCCAGCGGTTGCTGCAAGGGCGCGCCTGCGCGCTGGCGCCCGTGTTGCTGGGCAGTTTGTATTCGATGTGTGGGCAGGCGCACCGGGTTTGCTCCCAATTGGCGCTGGCGGCATTAGAGGTGGGCGAAGGGGCGCTGCATCGTCCCGATGCCCCGCAGCGCCTGGCCCTGTGGCGCGAAGCTTTGCGTGAGCATCTGCGCCGCCTGTTTATGGACTGGCCCACATTGCTGGGACAAGGTCGCACACCTTGCACGCCGCTGTTGGTGGCCTGCCCAGGGGTACAGCCTGGATTGCAGTATGAAAGCCTTGTGCTGCAAGCCTGGCTGGAGCAGCACGTGCTGGGCATGCCTATGTCCCCTTGGCTTCAGGGTTGTCAGAAAAACCCGGGGGCATGGCTGCTTCAATGGGTGCATGAAAGTCCCACCGTACCTGCACAACTGCTTTTGGGCGCCCTGCCGATGGGCGGGGCCTTGCAATGCACCTGGCCGGTACTTGAGCTGGACGATGGGGGCGCCGTGTTGAAGCAGTTGAGCGGGCATATGCGCGCCGACGATGCCTTCACTTCGCGTCCTCACCTGGGCGGGCGGTGCCTCGAAACAGGGTGCTGGAGCCGCGCGGGGGCCATGCCCGTGCACGATGTGTGGACGCGGCTCGCGATGCGCATCGCAGAGGTGGCTTTTCTGGCACAGGACACCCAAGGCAACAGACTGCAGGCGGGCGCCTGGTCACTGGGCACAGGTGAATCGATCGCCTGGTGCGAAACGGCCCGGGGAGTGCTGGTGCACTGGCTGCAAGTGGATGGACAGGGCCGCATTGAACGCTACAGCGTGCTGGCCCCGACCGAGTGGAATTTTCATCCGCAAGGTGCGGTCGCGCAGCTCGTGCGGGCATTACCCGAGCTTGTGGCCCCGCATGAGGTGGCGAGCGCAGTTGATCTATTGGTCGCCGCATGGGACCCCTGCGTGGGCCACACTCTGGGGTCGGCACAGACCCTCCTGGGAGGGGCACATGCATGAGCTGAGTTTGGCCGGCGGCATCCTGAAGCTGGTGGAAGATGCTGCGGCGCGCGAGTCGTTTGCGCGGGTTTTGCAGTTGCGTCTGGAAGTGGGCAAGCTGGCTGCGGTGGAGGTGCAGGCCCTGCGCTTCGCCCTGGAATCGCTGGCCCCTGGAACGGCGCTGGACGGTGCGGAGCTGGTGATCGACGAGCCTGCGGGCCAGGCCTGGTGCATGGGATGCAGCCAGACCGTGGAGATCGCCGCGCGTGGCGATCCCTGTCCCTCCTGTGGCGGCCACTGGCTTACCCCCCAAAGTGGCGAGGCATTGCGCGTGGTCGACATGCAGGTGGTTTAACCTAGAAACGGCAGTGATGTGAAAGGACTGAACGATGTGCGTAGTTTGTGGATGCAGTGCCGCTGAAGCGGGGAAAGACACAGCAATGGAGGCCGGACGCGCCGTGGTGGATGCCCACACGGGCGATCTGCACTTTGGTTCAGGTGCGGCCCGCGTTACCGTGCCGGGTCTGAGCGAGGCGCGTGCCATCCGCATCGAGCAAGATGTGTTGGGTGCGAACAACCAGATTGCACAGCAGAACCGCGCGCATTTCCACAGCCATGGTGTGCGGGCGCTGAATCTGGTGTCCAGCCCCGGTTCGGGCAAAACCACGTTGCTCTGCGCCACCATCCTGGCTTTGCAGAAAAGCCACCCCGGCGTGCCGCTGGCAGTGATCGAAGGCGACCAGCAAACTTCACACGATGCCGACCGCATTCGCGCCACGGGTGCGCCGGCCATCCAGGTCAATACCGGCAAGGGCTGCCACCTCGATGCGCCCATGGTGGCGCAGGCCTTTGCCCGGCTTTCACTGCATGCCCATGCTCACGGGCATGGCCATCATCACGACCACGACCACGACCACGACCACGACCACGACCACGACCACGACCACGGACACGGACACAGCCCGCAGTCGCTGCTATTCATCGAGAACGTCGGAAACCTGGTTTGCCCGGCGTTGTGGGATCTGGGGGAGGACGCCAAAGTGGTCATCCTGTCGGTGACCGAGGGCGAAGACAAGTCACTCAAATACCCCGATATGTTTGCTGCGGCGCAGCTTATGGTGCTGACCAAGACAGACTTGTTGCCACACCTCCAGTTTGATGTGCAGCGCTGCATTGACTACGCGCACCGCGTCAACCCGGAGATCAGCATCCTGCAACTGTCGGCCGTCACGGGCGAAGGCATGGATGCCTGGCTGGCGTGGCTACTGCAAGCGCCCGGCAGCGCCGCCAGTACCCCATCGGCCCGTGTGCAGGCGCGCATTGCGCAGCTCGAAGCCGAACTGGCACAACTCAGAGGCGCAGGCAGCTGAACCATGGCACGCATCCTCGCCTGCGGGGCCTTTCTCAAGAACAGTGCCTGCCTGTTGGACACGGTCGCACCACAGGCGCCGCTGTGGTCTGCCGTGCATGGCGACCTGTCTGACCCTGCGGCCTGCATGGCGCTAGAGCAATCGGTGCAACAAATGCTGGCGCGGGCGGGTGGGGCGGTGGATGCCGTGGCACACGACCTGCATCCGGATTTTTTTAGCACCCGCCTGGCCTTGCGGGTGGCTGCGGAGCGGGGCGTGCCCGCCATCGCCGTGCAGCACCACCATGCCCACATTGCAGCCGTGTTGGCCGAGCAAGGCATGGATGAAGCCGTGGTGGGCATCGCACTCGACGGTGTGGGCCTGGGCACAGACGGCACCGCCTGGGGCGGCGAACTGCTATGGGTGCATGGCGCGACCTGCGAGCGTGTCGGCCACTTGTGGCCGCTGGTGCTGGCAGGGGGTGATGCGGCAGCGCGTGAGCCCTGGCGCATGGCAGCAGCGGTGCTGCACACCTGCGGCCTGACGGATCAGATCGTGCCGCGTTTTGCACCGGTGGTGGGTGCGGCGGCCGCCCGCACCGTGCAGACCATGCTGGTGCGCGGTGTGCACTGCCCGTCCACCACAGCGGCCGGGCGCTGGTTTGATGCGGCGGCAGGCATGCTGGGGCTTTCGGTGCGCCAGGACATGGAAGCCCAGGCCGCCGTGGCACTGGAGCAGGCAGCGGCGCGGCATTTACAGAGCCATGCTGGGGTTTTGGCGTTTCAGACCCAGCCGGGAGATTGGTGCGTGCAGAGCGAAGGTGAGATCGATCTGCGCCCCCTGTTCAAAACCTGGACGGGCGTGCAAGCGCCTGCGATGGCCGCGGTGGACGAGGCCGCAGCGCGTTTTCATTGCGCACTGGCCGATGCCCTGGTCGCCCAGGCGGTCCAGGTGGCCCGGGTGCGCGGTGTCACCTGCGCAGTGCTTGGCGGGGGCTGTTTCTTCAACCGCATTCTTTTGGAGCGCACCGTGGCGGGGCTGCAGGCGGCGGGGCTGCGGGTGCTCACTGCGCAAGCGCTGTCTTTTGGTGATGCGGCCCTGGCACTGGGCCAGGCCTGGGTCGCTGCGCGGCAGCTGCACGGGGATACGTCCATGCATATTTCAGAGGAGGCCATCGTATGTGCCTAGCCATTCCCGCCCGCGTGGTGGAACTGTTGCCAGGCCTGCGCGCCGTGGTGGACCTGTCCGGTGTGCGCAAGGACGTGTCGATGGACCTGGTCAGCGATGCGCAGTTGGGCGACTACGTGATCATTCATGTGGGCTACGCCATCGGCAAAATCGACCCCGAGGAAGCCGAGCGCACGCTGGCGTTGTTTGCAGAACTGTCCGCCGAGCAAGGGGCTGCATGAAGTACATCGACGAGTTCCGCGACGGCGATCGTGCGCGCCATATCGGCGCCAACATCGCCGCCGAAGTACGGCCGCGCCGCAGCTACCACTTCATGGAATTTTGCGGCGGGCACACGCACGCCATTTCAAGGTACGGCATCGCAGGCATGTTGCCCGACAGCGTCCGCATGATCCACGGCCCCGGTTGCCCGGTGTGCGTGCTGCCCATCGGGCGCATCGACCTGGCGATCCGCCTGGCGATGGAGCGCGGGGTGATGCTGTGCACCTACGGAGACACGATGCGCGTGCCTGCGTCGGACGGGCTTTCGCTCATCAAGGCCAAGGCGCGCGGTGCCGATGTGCGCATGGTCTATTCGGCCCACGATGCCTTGAAGCTGGCCGAGCAGCACCCGGACCGTGAGGTCGTGTTCCTCGCCATTGGTTTTGAGACCACCACGCCGCCCACCGCGCTGGTGCTGCGCGATGCGCGCGATCGTGCCGTTTCCAACTTCAGTGCGCTGTGCTGCCATGTGCTCACACCGGCTGCCATCACCCACATCCTGGAGTCGGCCGAGGTGCGCCAGCTTGGTACCGTACCTATCGATGGTTTTATAGGCCCTGCGCATGTGAGCATCGTCATTGGCTCGCAGCCCTACGAGCACTTCGCCGAGGAATACCGCAAGCCCGTGGTGATTGCCGGCTTCGAGCCGCTGGACGTGATGCAGGGCATCCTGATGCTGGTGCGCCAGGTGAACGCCGCGCGTGCCGAGGTCGAGAACGAATTTTCCCGCGCGGTCACGCCTGAGGGCAACCTGGCGGCGCAAAACCTCGTGTCGCAGGTGTTCGAGCTGCGCGAGAGCTTCGAGTGGCGTGGCCTGGGCGATGTGCCCTACAGCGCGCTCAAAATTCGGCCCGCCTTTGCCGCCTGGGACGCTGAACGCAAATTCGACCTGCAGTACGCCAGCGTGCCCGACCACAAGCAGTGCGAGTGCGGTGCCATCCTGCGCGGCGTCAAGCGCCCCACCGACTGCAAGCTGTTCGGCACCGTGTGCACGCCCGAGAGTCCCATGGGCTCGTGCATGGTGTCCAACGAAGGCGCTTGCGCCGCCCATTACGCCTACGGGCGCTTTCGAGATATCCCGGTGGTGACTGCATGAGCCAGCGCAAAGATTACGTCCGCCCGATCGATTTCAAGCATGGCCGCATCGACATGACGCACGGTGCAGGGGGCCGTGTGGCAGCGCAGCTGATCGACGAACTGTTCGCCCGTGCCTTTGACAACGAATACCTGCGCCAGGGCCACGATGGCGCCCTGCTGCCGCTGCCCACACAGGGGCGCTTGGTCATGGCGACCGACGGGCATGTGATTTCGCCGCTGTTCTTTCCAGGTGGTGACATCGGCTCGCTTTCGGTGCATGGCACCGTCAACGACGTGGCCATGTCCGGTGCGCTGCCGCTGTACCTGGCGGCCAGCTTCATCATCGAGGAAGGGTTCCCGCTTGGGGACCTGCGGCGCATTGTCGAATCCATGGCCGCCGCTGCACGCGAGGCGGGCGTTTCAATCGTCACTGGCGACACCAAGGTGGTGGAACAGGGCAAGGGCGACGGCGTGTTCATCAGCACCACCGGCATCGGCGTAGCGCCGCCGGGGCTGTGCATTGACGGGCGCCAGGCGCGGGTGGGTGACGCGGTGCTGGTCTCGGGAACGCTGGGCGAGCATGGTGTGGCGGTGATGTCGCTGCGTGAGTCGCTGGAGTTCGAAACCGCCATCGTCTCCGACAGCGCGGCCCTGCACACGCTGGTGCAGGCCATGCTGCAGGCATTGCCTGACCCCACGCTGCTCCATGTGCTGCGCGACCCCACGCGCGGCGGTCTGGCCACCACGCTCAATGAGGTCGCACGCCAGTCCCAGGTGGGCATGCTGCTGCGCGAGGCCGACATTCCCGTGCTGCCGCAGGTGGCCGCCGCCTGCGAACTGCTCGGGCTGGACCCGCTCTACGTAGCCAACGAAGGCAAGCTCATTGCCGTTTGTGCCCCCGAAGTGGCCGACACGCTGCTGGCCGCCATGCGCGCGCACCCCCTGGGCCAGGGGGCACAACGCATTGGTACGGTGGTGGAGGATGCCAATGGTTTTGTGCAGATGGAAACCTGCTTTGGCGGGCGCCGCGTGGTGGACTGGCTTAGCGGCGAGCAGTTGCCGCGCATCTGCTGAAAGAACAACGCTGCCATGCGCATCCTCCTGCTCACCCACAGTTTCAACAGCCTGAGCCAGCGGCTCTTTGGCCTGCTGCGTGCGCAGGGGCACGAGGTGTCGGTGGAACTCGACATTGCCGATTCGGTCACCGAGGATGCCGTGGCTTTGTTCCGGCCCGATGTGGTGCTGGCGCCCTTCCTCAAGCGGCGCATCCCCGCATCGGTCTGGGCGCACACCGTGTGCCTCGTGGTGCACCCGGGCGTGCCGGGCGACCGAGGTCCGAGCGCACTGGACTGGATGCTCATGCGCGGTGATCCGCACTGGGGTGTGACGGTGTTGCAGGCCGTCGGCGATTTCGATGCGGGCGAGGTCTGGGCCAGCGAGCCGTTTGTGGTGCGTCCCGGTGCCACCAAATCCAGCGTGTACCGGCGCGAGGTCACGCAGGCGGCCGTAGTGGCCGTGCTGCGGGCGCTGCAACGCCATGTGCCTGGCAGTCTGCAACCGGCGCCTGCTGGTGCGGTGGAGGACCATGGCCTTGGACAATGGCTGCCGCTCATGCCGCAGGCCGAGCGCCGTATCGATTGGCAGCGGGACGACACCGTTACGGTATTGCGCAAGATTGCCGCCGCCGATGGCTTCCCTGGCGTGCTCGATGCACTCTGGGGCCAACCTTGCCGTTTGTTCGATGCCCATCCTGCCAGTGCCGACGTGGTCGCGCGGTCTGCGTCTGCGAAACCCGGCACCGTGATTGCGCGGCGTGGCCCGGCGCTGCTGCGCCGCACCCTGGACGGTGCGGTGTGGATCGGCCATGTGCGACCCGACGATGGCCAGGCCGCACGGTCCGATGGCGCCAGCAGCCTCAAGCTTGCGGCCACGCGCGTTTTTGCCGCCCAGGCCGCCGAGCTGCCCGCGTGGGACGTGCCGCTGGCGCACGGCGACGACGAATGGGACGAGCTGCGCTACCGGGAGTTTGGCCCCCAGGGTGCGCGTGTGGGCTGGCTTGATTTCGACTTTCACAATGGCGCCATGTCGGAGCGCCAGTGCCTGCGCCTGCGCGACGCGCTGCGCTGGGTGCGCGGGCAGCCCACCCAGGTGCTGGTGCTGGCGGGCGGGCAAGAGTTTTTCTCCAACGGCATTCACCTGCACGACATCGAGGCGGCGCAGCACATCGACGGCGACAGCGCGGCCGATGCCTCCTGGCGCAACATCAACGCCATGAACGATGCCGCCTTGGAAGTGCTCATGCTCGCCGACCGCATCACCGTCGCCGCCCTGCACGGCAACGCGGGTGCGGGCGGCTGCTTTCTGGCGCTGGCGGCCGACGAGGTCTGGACACACGAAGGCGTGGTGCTCAACCCGCACTACAAGAACATGGGCAACCTGTACGGTTCGGAATACTGGACCTACTCCCTGCCTCGGCGCATGGGCGTGGCCGCCAGCCGCGCCACCATGCAACAGCGCCTGCCATGGACAGCACCCGACGCCGTGCAGCGCGGCCTGGTGGATGCCTGTTTTGCTGTAGGTGCGCAGGTCTTTGGCACCCAGGCGGCCGAGCGCGCTTTGGCGCTGGCGTCCGTCCATAATCTCGCAGAGCGTCTGCGGGACAAGGCGCTGCGCCGCGTCGAAGACGAAGAGCGCAAACCATTGGCCCTCTACCGGGAGGAGGAGTTGCAACGCATGCAGCGCAATTTCTACGGTTTTGACCCCAGCTACCACGTAGCGCGGCACCACTTTGTTTACCGCAAGCCCCATGCCTGGACGCCGCGCCATTTGGCGCCGCACCGTGCATTGGTGCCGACTTTCGCATGAACACCAGGGATTGCGCCGTACCGCACGACATGCAGCCATTGGTCCTGGTGGTGGACGATGAGACGCGCTCGCTCGATGCCATCCGCCGCAACCTCGAAGAAGAGTTTCGCATGCTCACCGCCACCAGTGCCGATGAAGCGCGCGGCCTGCTTGAACGCCACGAAGTCAGTGTGATCCTGTGCGACCAGCGCATGCCGGGCACCAGCGGCGTGAAGTTTTTGAAGGAGGTGCGCGAGCTCTGGCCGGACACGGTGCGCATCATCATTTCGGGCTATACCGATTCGCAGGACATCATTGCCGGCATCAACGATGCGGGCATCTACCAGTACCTCCTCAAGCCCTGGGTGCCCGAGCACCTGTTGTCCACCGTGGCGCGTGCGGTCGAGGCGCGCAGCCTGCAGATGCAAACCCAGCGGCTGAACCTCGAACTGCGGACCAGTACGCCAGTGCTGCGCCAGCGCTCCAGCGCATCGCTGGCTTCAGCGCGGGCCGCATTTGATTTCGATCGTCTGGTGCGCGCACCAGGCAGCCCGCTCGATGCGGTGTGCGAGGTGGCGGCGCGCGTGGCGCGCTACGACCTGGCGGTGTTGGTTACGGGCGAGTCGGGGACCGGCAAAGAGCTGCTGGCGCGCGCTATCCACTACGCCAGCCCACGCGCAGAACGCGCCTTCGTGCTGGAGAACTGTGCCGCCATGTCGGATACGCTGCTGGAATCCGAGCTGTTCGGTCACAAGCGTGGTTCTTTCACGGGAGCCTTCGAGGACCATGTGGGCCTGTTCCAGCGTGCCGACGGCGGCACCATTTTCCTTGATGAAATTGGAGACACTTCGGCCGCATTCCAGGTCAAGCTCTTGCGCGTGCTGCAGGAGGGGGAGGTGCGCCCTGTGGGTGCAAGTCGGTCGATCGTGGTGAATGTGCGCGTGATCGCCGCCACGCACCGCGACCTGGAACAGGACGTACGTTCCGGGCGTTTTCGCGAAGATTTGTACTACCGCATCGCCAGCATGACCTTGTCGGTGCCGCCCTTGCGCGAGCGCAGCGCCGATGTGCTGCCGATTGCCGACATGCTGCTGGCGCAGGCCGGCCAGGAACTGGGCCGAGTGGAGCTGCGCTTTGCGCCGGAGGTACGTGGCAACCTGCTGGCCTACCCTTGGCCCGGCAATATTCGGGAGCTCAAGAACGAAATTTACCGCGCCGTGGCGCTGTCGGACGGATCCACGGTGTCGGCGGCTGCGTTCTCGCGCCGAGTGCTCCATGGGCAACCCGGTGTCAGCGCGGCTGCGCGGTCTGGGGGTGCCCTGCCGCAGTGCGGCAGCTTGCAGGAGCGCTTGGATGCCATCGAGGCAGTCATCCTGCGAGAAACACTGCTGCGCCACTGCTGGAACAAGACCCACGCAGCCAAGGAGCTGGGCCTCTCGCGGGTGGGGCTGCGCCAGAAGCTTGGCCGCTTTGGCCTGGGGGGGCCGGGCGATGCATGAACAGCCATTGAATCTGCTGTGGCTGCAGTCCGGCGGCTGCGGTGGTTGCAGCATGTCGCTTCTGTGCGCCGACACCGCCGACTTCGCAGCACAATTGCGCCAGGTTGGCATCCATTTGCTGTGGCATCCCTCGCTGTCTCTGGAAAGCGGGCACGAGATGCTGGAAGTGATGCACGACTGCCTGACTGGGCGCACGCCCCTGCATGTGCTGTGCATCGAAGGTGCTGTGCTGCGCGGTCCTGAAGGTACGGGTCGCTTCCATTTGCTGGCGGGAACGCAGGAGCCAATGATGCACTGGGTGCGGCAGCTGAGTGCTGTGGCGCACCAGGTGGTGGCGGTGGGCAGTTGCGCGGCCTTTGGTGGCATCAGTGCCGCCGGCTGCAACCCCACCGATGCCTGTGGTTTGCAGTACGAGGGGGACCAGGCGGGCGGCCTGCTGGGCGCAGCATGGCGCAGCGCTGGTGGATTGCCTGTGGTCAATGTGGCGGGCTGCCCCACGCATCCGGGCTGGGTGCTGGAGACGCTGGCTGCGCTGACTGACGGCACGCAACGTCTGGCCACCGACCAGCTCGACGCGCTTGGCCGCCCACGTGCCTATTGCGACCAGCTTGCGCACCATGGCTGCGCACGCAACGAGTTTTATGAATACAAGGCGAGCGCCGAAAAACCCTCCGACCTGGGCTGTCTCATGGAGCACATGGGCTGCAAGGGCACGCAGGCGCACGCGGACTGCAACATCCGGCTTTGGAACGGTGAAGGTTCGTGTGCGCGCGGCGGTTATGCCTGCATCAGCTGCACCGAGCCAGGTTTCGAGGAGCCTGGCCATCCCTTTCACCAGACGCCCAAGGTGGCGGGCATCCCGATCGGTCTGCCCACCGACATGCACAAGGCCTGGTTTGTCGCGCTGGCCTCGCTGTCCAAGTCGGCCACGCCCCGCCGCGTAAAGCAGAACTCCACGGCGGACCACGTCGTCGTGGCCCCCATGATTCGAAAGACGCGCCTGAAATGAGCCGCCTCCTCGTTGGCCCCTTCAACCGGGTGGAGGGTGATCTGGAGGTTCGCCTTGAGGTGCAGAACGGACGTGTGCAGGATGCCTGGGTAAATGCTCCCATGTACCGTGGTTTTGAGCAAATTTTGCAGGGCAAGCACCCTTTGGATGCCTTGGTGTATGTGCCGCGCATCTGCGGTATCTGCTCGGTCACGCAGTCGGTGGCGGCGGCACGGGCACTGGCGGCGGCCTGCGGCGTGCAGGCGCCGCCCAACGGCGTGTGGCTGACCAATCTGATGCTGGCCTGCGAGAACGCGGCCGACCACTTGACACATTTCTACCTGTTTTTCATGCCTGACTTCACGCGTGCGGAGTATGCCGGGCGACCCTGGCATGCCCAGGCTGTGCAGCGCTTTTCGGCGTTGTCGGGTACGCATGTACGCGAGGCGCTGGCTGTGCGCCAGCGTTGGATGCAAATCATGGGGACGCTGGGCGGCAAATGGCCGCACACCCAGTCCATCGTGCCTGGCGGCAGCACCCGCAACTTGGCGGCGCCTGAGCGGCACCGTCTGGGGGCTCGCATTGCCGAGATGCGTGGTTTTCTGGAGCGCGTGCTGTACGGTGTGCCGCTGGAGGAGGTGGCCTGGCAAAGCGCAGACGCGCTGGCGCAATGGCAGGAGGGCGACCTGGAGTGCAGTGACCTGCGGCTTTTTTTGCGCATCGCTGCTGACCTTGGGCTCGATGCCCTGGGACGGGGCCCAGACCTGACCCTGAGCTACGGCGGATTTGCCGACCCCAGCGGACGCTTTTCCCTGGCGCCGGGCACCTGGGACGGGTCCCAAGTGCAACCGGTAAACATGGCACACATTGCAGAAGACGCCTGCCATGCCTGGCTGGCAGAAGGCGCCGGGGCATTGCACCCGTCGCAGGGCCTGACGCAGCCGGATGTCGGCAAGCCGGGCGCCTACACCTGGAACAAAGCCCCGCGCCTGCAGGGCCGTGTGCTGGAGACCGGCGCTCTGGCCCGGCAACTGGCCCAGGGACAGCCCCTGCTGCGATCGCTTTGGCAACAGGGTCGAGGCAATGTGTTGACGCGGGTTCTGGCCCGCTCCATGGAGTTGGCGCAACTCGTCCTGCTGGCCGAGCAGTGCCTGCGTGCCATCGTGCCCGGGGCACCCTGCTACGAGGAGACCCATTTGCCCGACGAGGCCGACGCCGTGGGCCTGTGCGAGGCCGCGCGGGGCAGTCTGGGGCATTGGATGTCGATCCGGGACGGGCGCATCGCCAACTACCAGATCATTGCACCCACCAGCTGGAACTTCTCGCCGCGTGACCGCCAGGGCGTTCCCGGAGCGCTGGAGGCTGCCCTGGTGGGCGCCTTGGTGCAGGACGGCGACAAGTCGCCGGTGGCGGTGCAGCACATCGTGCGGTCCTTCGACCCGTGCATGGTGTGCACGGTGCATTGAAGAGGACGACCGACATGGCCGCCCCTGAACCGCCCCGCCCAGCGCCTGTGCCCGCTGGCGTGAGCGACGACACCTGGATGGATGTCATTCACAAAATGGACGAGGTGTACTCACAGCTGTTGCGCGATGAGGTGGCGCTGGAGCAGAAAAATACGGAGCTGGAAGCCTCGCAGCAGTTTATTTACGGACTGCTGTCGTCCATGTCGGATGTCTTGGTGGCCGCCGATGCCCAAGGCCGGATCGAGCAGACCAACCAGGCGCTGTGCGAGCTGGTGGGCAATGCCGAAGAGGCGCTGCTGGGCGTGCCCATGGACGGGTTGCTGTATGACGCACCGGGCATTGCCGCCCTGCACGACATGATGCATCGCGCCATCACCCTGCGGCAGGGGCACAGCGTAGAGCTCATGCTGCGCGATGCTGCCGGGCAGGCGGTGCCGGTGGACTTTACCGCCACGCCGCGCTACGACGGCCGCAAGCGCTGCATTGGATTTGTGTTTGTGGGCCGCCCCATGGCAGAGATCAAACGCGCTTACCGCCAGTTGCATGAAGCGCACGAGGCACTCAAGCGCACGCAGCAGCAACTGCTTCATGCTGAGAAAATGTCTTCGCTTGGGCGGCTGGTGGCGGGTGTGGCGCACGAACTGAACAACCCGATCAGCTTTGTGCTGGGCAACGTGCACGCGCTCGATCGCTACACCCTGCGCTTGCGCCAGTACCTCGATGCCGTGCATGCCGAAGCGGCACTTGCCGAGCATCCGGCACTGAGTGCCTTGTCGAAGAAGCTGCGCATTGAGCACATCCTGAGCGACCTGCCTTCGTTGATGGACGGCACCATTGAGGGGGCGCAGCGCACGGCGAGCATCGTGGACGGACTCAAGCGCTTTTCAGCGCTGGACCGCGAGGAACGGGAATCGGTGGCCATTGATACCGTGATAGAGCGCGCCATTCACTGGGTAAAGAGGGGCCTGGAACTGGACTTCGACGTCCAGTTCCAGAGCTGCCCCGGATGCACCGTTCTGGGCCATTCAGGACAACTTTTGCAAGTGCTGATGAACCTGATCCAGAACGCCTGCGATGCCGCCAGCGCCCGGCCGGGTGTGCTTCCCGTGCTGCGCATAGTGGTCCGCCCCGAGCCTGGCTGGGTGGTGATTTCCTTGCACGACAACGGGCCGGGTATCGCCCGAGAAGATTTGTCCAGCATCTTTGAGCCTTTCTTCACCACCAAGCCGGTAGGCAAGGGCACCGGCCTGGGACTGTCCATCAGCTACGGCATCGTGGAGCGCCACGGGGGGAGGCTGACCGCGCATAACCACCCACAAGGCGGGGCGGAATTTGTGCTGCGCCTACCTGCCGCGCCAGGCTAGGTAGACTGTTGCGGAGAAGGAAGTACCGCCCATGCAAGTCATCGACTCCCTCGTTACCCAGGCCGCAGCCATTGCCAGCCTGCGCCGTGACATCCACGCCCACCCGGAATTGTGCTTCGAGGAAGTGCGCACGGCCGATCTGGTGGCCAGCAAGCTCACGGAATGGGGCATCCCCATCCACCGTGGGATGGGGACCACCGGCGTCGTCGGCATCGTGCACGGGCGCGATGGCGGCGCCTGCGGACGCGCCATTGGTCTGCGCGCCGACATGGACGCCCTGCCCATGCAGGAGCACAACGCGTTCGAACACAAAAGCCAGCACGCCGGCAAGATGCACGCCTGTGGCCACGACGGCCACACCGCCATGCTGCTCGCAGCCGCCCAGCACTTTGCCAAGGAGCGCAATTTCGACGGCACGGTCTACCTGATCTTCCAGCCGGCCGAAGAGGGCGGTGGCGGCGCGCGCGAGATGATCAACGACGGCCTCTTCACCCAGTTCGACATGCAGGCCGTGTTCGGCATGCACAATTGGCCCGGCATGTCGGTGGGCCAGTTCGCCGTGAGCCCCGGCCCGGTGATGGCGTCGTCCAACGAGTTCAAAATCACCATTCACGGCAAAGGCGGCCACGCCGCTCTGCCGCACACCACGATCGACCCAGTGCCGATCGCCTGCCAGATGGTGCAGGGCTTTCAGACCATCATCAGCCGCAACAAGAAGCCGGTGGACGCGGGCGTCATCAGCGTCACCATGATCCACACCGGCGAGGCCACCAATGTGGTGCCCGAGAGCTGCGAGCTGCAAGGCACCGTGCGCACCTTCACGCTGGAGGTGCTCGATCTGATCGAAGCGCGCATGCGCGAAGTGGCCGAGCACACTTGCGCGGCGCACCAGGCCACTTGTGAATTTGAGTTCCTGCGCAACTACCCGCCCACCGTCAATTCCGCCCCAGAAGCCGAGTTTGCGCGCCGTGTGATGCAGGGCATCGTGGGCGAAGCCAACGTGCTGGCGCAGGAACCCACCATGGGCGCCGAAGACTTTGCCTACATGCTGCAGGCGCGCCCCGGCGCCTACTGCTTCATTGCCAACGGCGAAGGTGCGCACCGCATGCATGGCCACGGCGAAGGGCCGTGCACGCTGCACAACGCCAGCTACGACTTCAACGACGATTTGATCCCACTGGGTGCCACCTATTGGGTTCGCTTGACCGAACAATGGCTGGCTGCACCGGCGGCTGCCGCGTAAAGGAGCGTCGATGATTGGCGTCAACCAAGCCTTTGCCGGCAGCTATGCCCGCGCACGCGTGCAGTTTCTGGAAGCTGCCGCTGCAGGCGGTTTAGCGATCGAATCGCATGCAAATCCCTTGCAAGGACGCGATGGTGAGACGCTTGCGATGGACGTGGTGCGAGATGGCCCCGCGGACGCCGAGAAACTGCTCATTGTCAGCAGCGCCTGCCATGGCGTGGAAGGCTATTGCGGCAGTGGTGTGCAGGTGTTTGCGCTGCACGACGATGAATGGCGCGAGCAGGCGCGGTCGGCGGGCGTGGCGGTGCTCTACGTGCATGCGCTGAATCCCTACGGTTTTTCGCACCTGCGCCGTACCACGCATGAGAACGTGGACCTGAACCGCAATTTCCAGGACTTCAGCAAGCCCCTGCCCGTGAACGCGGGCTATCGTGAGATTGCGCCGCTGCTGCTGCCCGACGAGTGGCCGCCCAACGCAGACAACCAGGCTGCGGTGCAGCACTACCTCGCTACCAAGGGTGAAGCGGCCTGGCAGGCAGCGGTCTCCGGCGGGCAATACGAGTTTGAAGGCGGCATGTTCTTTGGAGGGCAGGCACCCACCTGGAGCAACCGCACGCTGCGCAGCGTGCTGCGCGCACACGGCCGCGCAGCGCGGCGCGTCGCGTGGATCGACCTGCATACCGGCCTCGGTCCCAGCGGCATTGGCGAGCGCATCTACGCCGGCAGCGACGACGCAGCGGCGGTGGCGCGCGCCCGCGCCTGGTGGGACGGCGGCGGTGCCACGCCAGTGACGTCGATGTACGACGGCTCGTCCAGCTCAGCGCTGCTCACCGGCTTGATGTGGACCGCCATCTACGACGAATGCCCGCAGGCTGAGTACACCGGCATCGCGCTGGAATACGGCACGCTGCCCATCCTGCAGATGCTGCAGGCCCTGCGCGCCGAGCACTGGCTGCACCAGCACCCCGAAGCTCCCGCCGAGCAGGCAGCGCAGATCAAGGCCGACATGTTGGCTGCGTTCTACACCGACACCGATGCCTGGCGCGGCCAGATCATCAGCCAGGCGCGGCAGGCGCTGTTCCAGGCGGCGCAGGGTTTGAATTCTTAGTGTTTCAAGGCCCTAGCGCTTACTGTATAAGCGCTTGATGCTATAAAACAAGTAGCAATTCAATTCTCATCCTTGCCCCAGGGCAGCATCAGCGTCAGGGTGGAAAGGGTTTCAAACTCCGGCGCAAAGGCGTCAATGATGCGTTGCGGCTCGGGGCACAGCACGGTGTCGGTGATGACGCCAAACTGCACGCCACCGCCATAGCTCAGGATCGAGACGCCCAGCCCCACGTTGCCCGACTGCGGCACCCAGAACATGCACTGCGTGACGCGCGAGCCGCACAGCATCAGGGCTTCGCGCGGGCCGGGAACGTTGGTCATCACGGCGGTGGTCTTGCGGCCAAAGAGGTTGAGCAGCGCGTCCTGCGCTGGCTTGACCATCATTCCGGCCACGGCCAGCAGGCCAAAGGCCAGTAGCGGCTGGGTGCTGCCCTTGAGCGCCGCCATGCGGTGGCGCACTTCGTAGATGCGCTCGAGCGGGTGCTCGATGCCGATCGGCAGCACCAGCGGGGCCAGGCCAAAGTGGTTGCCCAGCTTCCAGGCCTCTTCGATGGGGCGCAGGTTCACCGGGATCATGGCGCGGATTTCCTTGCCGGTGGTGTCGTCGCCGCAGCTGCGCAGGTAGCTGCCAATCGCGCCGGCCACGCAGGACAGCAGCACGTCATTGATCGAGCAGCCCAGCGCCTGGCCCACGCTTTTGACCGCATCCAGCGGCAAGGGAGGGCACCAGGCGACGCGCTTGGCGGTGCCGGCCTCGCCCTTGAGCCGTGTGGGCGAATCGTCGGGCATGAGCGCCAGCGCGGCGGCGTCGTTCATGACGCGCCAGGCGATGCGGGCGGCTTCGGCGGAGCCGGCCAGCCCATGCTGCACGGCGGTCTCGGGGTCCGTCAGCACGTGCAGCGATCGCACCGCGCCTTCGCCGGCCAATTCGATGGCGCGCACGGTGAGACTGGCCAGGGGTTTGATCAATGCGTCGGAGAGCCAGTCCTCGGCGTCGGCCGGTGCACGGCGCTTGCGCTTGGGCGGCTCGGAGCCCCCATCGACCAGCGACATCACGACCGATATCAAGGCAATGCCGTCTCCAATGCAGTGGTGAATGCGCACGATCAGGGCGCTTCCCGGCCGGCCATCGTCGCCAACGAAATCCTCGATCAATTGAAACTGCCACAGCGGCCGCCGGCCGTCCAGCGGCTCGGAGGCCAGGTGCCCCACCACCTCGGCCAGCGCCTGCTGGTGGCTCTGGCCGCGCTTGCGCGCCAGCACCAACGGCCTGACATGGGCGTCGATGTCGAAATCGTGGTCATTTACCCAGGTGGCGCCGGCAGCGTCTTCGACCACGCGTTGCAGAAAGCGCGGGTACTGGCTCAGGCGCTGCGCTGTGCGCTGGCGCAGTTGTGCCAGCGTGATGCCGGGCGAGACAACCCAGACGCCGTTGATGAGCATGAGGTTGCTCGGGCAGTCCATGCGCAGCCAGGCGGTGTCTACCTTGCTCATGCGCTCGCCCGAGAGCCCCAGCATGCCGCTGGCGGCGCGGCGCACGTTCTTCTCGACGCTGCGTGCTGCCTCAACCGCCAGTGCGCCCGGCGGCGTGTGGAGCAATGGGGCCGGCGCCAGCGCTGGGGCGCTGCGCGATGTCGCGGCGGCGGGGCGGGAGGCAGTGCTGGACGCAGTGCGGGAAGTGGTGCGAGTCACCATGGTGATGGGCTTCCTCGGTAGGAATGAAAAGTGTGCGCGTGCGCAAGCGCCGGGTTGAAGGGGGCTATTGTCGCGTGCAGGCCATAAGATATGCACAAGATACGCGGGCACGCCGCCCTGCGGTCCCCGTTCTTTCCCCAACCCCGCACCCCAAGGAGACTTGATATGTCCGACCTCAACGAGCGCTTTGAAGCCGCCGTAGCCCAGTCCAAGAACCTGAGCGAGCGCCCTGACAACGCCACGCTGCTGCAGATATACGCGCTGTACAAGCAGGCCAGCAGCGGTGACAACGCCGAGAAGAAACCCAGCTTCTCCGACATGGTAGGCCGGGCCAAATGGGATGCCTGGAACAAGCTCAAAGGCACGGAGCAGGACGCCGCACGCCAGCAGTACATCGACTTGATCGCCTCACTCAGCTGAGCCCCACCCGAGGCCGGCAACGCCGCTATGGCCTAATAGAGGTTTTCCCACTTTTCTACCGAGAGTCGCCATGGGCAACAAGATCGTCACCGAAGCAGACCGCAAATTCACCCCCCAACCCAAGCCACTGTCAGGCACCAGCGTACCCACCAGCGGCCGCGGCCAGCGCGTGAGCCTGGAACGTGGCGTTGCCACGCGCAGCAAAAAGAACCCCGGCAAGCGCTCCAAAAAGGGCGGCTGAGCCGCGCTGGGTTGTGGCCCCAGGGGCTACACGTGCAAAAAAGCCTCGCGATGCGAGGCTTTTTTGCTGCGCTTACGCCTGCTTCTTGGCGGCTGATTTGCGCTTGCGCGCCGGTGCGGCGGCCATCATCTTGTCGAGCTGTTCGATGAGTTCGGTTTCAATGCGCTCCTTGAACGCGCTGACCAGGAAACCGAGCTGGGCGTGGAAGTCCAGCGCGTCGGGCAGTACCTCCAGCGTTCCCTTGATGCCTGAGCGCGTGAAGTAGAGCGTGTCCTGCTCGTCGCCCTCCTCGTAGGTGCAGTCCATGTCGAATTTTTCTTCGGCTTTCTCGGCCCATTGCAATGCGATCTTGCGGGCGGCGGGCAGGCCCAGCTGGTGCTGGCGGTGGATGCGGATATCAGACACGGGGAGGCTCTTTCGCAGCAGGGGTGGACGGCGCAATCAGAGCCCGCAGCGCAGCGTGGCGCTGATCGGCGTTCTGTTGGGCCAAGGCTTGCACGGCATCATAGAACCGTGGCCAATTGCGTGCCGATTGTTCAAACAGCGCTTCAAAGGCTGGCACCCATTCGTCATACGCCGCCTGTGCGCCAAAGCTGGCATTGTTGGCCGTGGCCACCCAGTGGTCATAGCCCGCGCGCTGCGCCGCGGGCCAGGTTGCGGCAAGCGCGGCATAGCGCTCGCGAAACCGCTCCATTGCTTCTGTTTTCATAGCTTCAAGCGGTTGCTCTGTATGCGCTGGAGCATTATTTAAGGCATAAATTCGCTCCAACTGCGCGCGCGTCTCGCGCGTGAGCTGGCGAAAACCTTCGCGCCGCGCTTCGCTCGCGGCTGCCTCGGTGCGCGCTGCGGCGCCGGCCTGGGTGCGCAGCCACTCGGCGCTGCCAATGCGCCCGACGGCGGTGGCAAACGATTCGTTGAACAGCGTGTCGCCCTCGGCATAGACCTTCTGGTGCGCCAGTTCGTGGAACAGCAGGCGCACGAAGTCGCCCTCGGGCCAGTGCACAAAGGTGCTCAGCAGCGGGTCACCGCCGAGCCAGTTCATGGTGCCCAGCGTGGAATAAGCGGGCACACCATACACGTCCACTTCCAGCCCTTGGGTCGCCAGCAGATCGGCCTCGGCGCGGGCGCCCGCCTGGCTGAAGTAGCCCCGGTAGCCCACGCAGCCCAGCACCGGAAAGCACCAGGTGTGGAGCTTCAGCGAGTACGGCGGCGCCGCCACCACGTTCCATACAGCGCTGCTGCGCTTGAGGTTCGCATAGCGCCGGTAGCTTGGGTTGTCGGGCAGGTGGAGCTCTTGCACCGCAAACGTACGGGCACGCTGCGCCAGCCGCAGACGCTCGCGCAGCGCAGGCGGCGTGCCCGGCCGAGCAATCCAGTCGTCCATGGCATCTGCGGCCCACATCAGCTGCACGTGGCCGCTGAGCGACTGCCAGTAATAGCCCAGTTCGCCGCCGCCCTGCGCGCAGGCGCCCAGCAGCAGGCTGGCGCCGAGCGCAGCGAAGGCACCGCGCGCGCCGGTGAGAAAGCGGTGAATCGGTCTCATGCCGTAGTGCGAGTCTGCGCGGGTGCTGGCGGTTCCCCCAGGGCGCTCAGTGCCAGCCAGGCCAGCGCGCCCAGCAGCGCGGTGAGCAGCAGCGCGGCCACGCCCACGCGCTGCATCAGCGCGCCAAACACCACGGGCGCCAGTGCCTGGGCGATGCGTGCCGGCACCATCAGTACCCCCTGGCGCTCGCCATAGCCCTGCGTGCCGAAATACAGCAGCGGCAGCGTGCCTTTGGCGATGGTCAGTACGCCATTGCCCGCGCCGTGCAGCAGCGTAAACGCGAGCGCAGCCGGAGCGCCCAGGAGCAGCAGCAAGACCGCCCCCACAGGGTGCGCTGCCGCAGCCAGCCTCGCGGCCAGCAGGGGATGGAGCCGGCGCAGCAGGCCGAAGTCGAGCAAGCGGCCCGCTACCTGCGCCGGGCCCACAAGGGAAGCCACGGCCACGGCGTGGGGCAGCGCCAGGCCGGCCTCTTGCAGCAGCTGCGGCAAATGCGTGGCCAGGGCGGTGCTGCTAAACCAGGCCACGGCAAACACCAGTGAAAGAATCAGGGTGGTGCGCTTGGCACGCGCGGGAGCCGGCAGGGTGGGTAGGGTGCGCACCGAGGCGCTGTCAGACCTTGTTGGCGCATTGCCTGGGTGCGGCTTGGCGGGTGATTGCCGCGGCAGCCAGGCGTGCAGCGGCAGGCCCACCAGCAGATGCAACGCGGCCCAGCCCAGGCAGGCGCCACGCCAACCCCAGTGCACTTCCATCCAGGCGCTCAGCGGCCATCCCACGGTGCTGGCAAAGCCGCCCAGCAAGGTGATGCCGGTGATGCCGCCGCGTGCGCCGTGGCCATGCAGACCCACCAGCGCGGCAAACGCCGATTCGTACAGCCCTGCGCCCATGGCCAGGCCCAGCACGCCCCAGGCCGCCAACAGGCTCACTGGCCCTTGTGCGCCGGCCATGGCCAACAGGCCGGACGCAAACAGCAGGTTGCTCAGCAGCAGCACGCGGCGCCCGCCGTAGCGGTCGATGGCGCGGCCGGCCGCCGGACCCACGACACCCGAGACGATCAGCGCCAGAGAAAACGCTGCGAACGCCCATGCCAGCGGCAAGCCGGTGTCCTGTGCCATGGGCGCGGCCAGCAGGGCGGGCAGGTAGTACGAGGATGCATAGCCGAGCGTCTGGCCGCCGCCCAGCAGCAGCACATGGCGTGTCAGCGGACGCATCGGGGGCCTCGAAATGGGGCGTCAGGCAGCGGTGGGCGGCAGGATGTCGAGGATGGCCTCCACCGGCCGCCCAAGGCGCGTGCCCCGTTCGGTGACGACGATGGGGCGCTCGAGCAGGCGGGGGTGGGCGGCGAGGGCGTTCAGCCGCTCTGCGTCCGTCACGCCCTCGCCGCCCAGGTTCAGCTCGTTGAACAAGGCCTCTTTGCGGCGCACGAAGTCGCTCACCGGCCGGCCGCTCGCGGCAATCAGGGATCGCAGCGTGGCGCGGTCCGGCGGCGTTTTGAGATATTCAATGATGTGGGGCGCGAGGCCGTGTTCTCGCATCAGGGCCAGTGCGTTGCGCGAGGTGCTGCATTGGGGGTTGTGATAGATCGTGCTCGGGCTCATGGCGTTGGGTACAAAAATGGGGGCTGTGGTGCCGTAGCGCATGCGTGGAACCTCCAGAGAGAGCTTACCGCGAAGCAGACCCCACAAGCGGGCGGCCCGGCTTGACCTGCGCCGCACGGCTCTTACCATGCAGGCCATGAAGCAATGGCTGAGCACTGTGGAGGAACGGCTCGAGCGCTTGCCGGTAGCGCTGGCTTTGGAATGGCCGGGTGGGCAGCGGGCTGGCCCACGCGATGCGCAGGTGTTGCTTCGGTTCCGCGGACTGGGGCCGCTGGTGGCCTTGGCCGCGGGACAGCTGGGCGCGGTGGGCACGGCCATCGTCGAGGGGGATGTCCAGTTTGAAGGCAGTGCGCGGGATCTGATGCGAGCCGCCACGGGCTTTCTGACCACCGATCCGGCACAGGCCGAAACCGGGGGCTGGCGCAGGCTGCTTGCCTGGGCGCGCTCGCTGCGGGTGCACTCGCCCGAGCGCGACGCCAAGCAGGTGCAGTTTCACTACGATTTGTCGGATGACTTCTACGCGCTGTGGCTGGACCCGCGCCGCGTCTATTCCTGCGCGTACTTTCGCAAGCCCGAACTGGGCCTGGCGGCCGCGCAGGAGGCCAAGCTGGACCACATTTGCCGCAAGCTGCGGCTGGCGCCGGGCGAACAGTTTCTGGACATCGGGGCTGGCTGGGGCGCACTGATGCTCTGGGCCGCGGAGCACTACGGCGTGCAGGCCACGGGCATCACGCTGTCGCGCCACCAGCATGCATTTGTGCAGGAGCGCATTGCCGAGCGCGGGCTGCAAAGGCAGGCCCGGATCGAACTGTGCGATTACCGCCAGTTCGTTCCGGTGCAGCGCTTTGACAAGCTCGCTTCCGTGGGCATGCTCGAACATGTCGGGCGGGCGCAAATGCGGCGCTACTTTGAAGCCGTGCACGCCCTGGTGCGCCCCGGCGCTCTGGTGCTCAACCACGGGATCACGGCGGCGGCGGTGGGCAGCGCCCAGCTCGGTGCTGGCCTGGGGAAATTCATCGAGCGCTACATCTTTCCTGGTGGCGAACTGCTGCATGTGAGCCAGTTGCTGCAAGACACCGCAGCCGCGGGCCTCGAGATGGTGGATACCGAAAACCTGCGCCCGCACTACGCGCGCACGCTGTGGGCGTGGTCCGACGCGCTGGAGTGCCAGCTCGATGCCGCCCTAGAGGTGCTGACCGCACAGGCCGGGTCCGAGCGCGGCGGACGCGCCTTGCGGGCCTATCGCCTGTACTTGGCGGGCAGCGCTCTGGGGTTCGAGCAGGGCTGGATGGGCTTGCACCAGATGCTGTCGATTCGCCCGAACGGCGATCCATCCTACGGTCCCCTGCGCGGGGCACAATCAGACTATCCCTTCACGCGCGACGCGCTTTATTCGAGGCATTTTTCATGCTCTACAAATTCAAATCCCGCGCTACCGGCGACCTGATCCTGCTCAACGAGCAAGGCCGGCGCCTGCTGCAAATCATGGGCAAAGAGCCCACCGCCCAGGGCATCGTGACGGTCGCGCAGATTCCCGCTGCCATTGCGGCGATCGAGGCCGCCGTGGCGCAGGAGGAGCAGGCAATGCGCGGCGCCCCGCGTGCAGTCGATGCGGACGCCTCGCAGGAGCAGGACGGCGCGGCAGCCGACCGCATCACGCTGCGCCAGCGTGCCACGCCGTTTATTGACATGCTCCAGCGCAGTGCGGCCGAAAACGCCGACGTGGTCTGGGGGACGTAGAGAGGCAACCCCCTGAGCCGTTTCTTTGCTCCGAGCAGCCGCCAGAGGCGGCAGCCCTTCGGAGCCGTCCAAGCCTGCGCAGGCAGGCTTGGAGCTGCGGCTCTCAGCCCCTTCTCTTGCAGCTGCGCTGCGGAAGGGGGACGACGCCAGCGCGGCGGGGCGGCGCGGCCAGTTTTGGCCCTTGCGCGGTGTCCGCTCATCTGGGGCCCGCCCATCGCACATGGCGATTGGCGCAATTGCGTCTTCAGGCTATAGCCGTCGACGGTAGTTGAGGGATTGCAATCGCAGCGAGAGCAAGGCGCGAGGCCGCAGGCAGTACGCCAGTACGACAAGGCAGCGCAACGCCGCTATCGCTGTGATTTCAAGCCCTTCCCTCAGCGGTAGCTGCGCGCGTCTTCAATGACCTTGCCGTCATTGGGCAGGCTGCCGGGCGCCACCAGTTCCACTTCGCCGCGCAGCTTGGTGAGTTCGCGCACCGTGTCCTGCAGGCGCTCGGCCAGGCCCGACGAGGTTTCGGTGGACTCTACGCGCAGCAGCATCTGATCGTTGGCCATTTCGCCCGAAACCACGAGCCGCGCGCGCAGCACCTGCGGAAAGCGCGCCGCGATGGCTGCAATCTGCGATGGGTGCACAAACATGCCACGCACCTTGGTGGTCTGATCGGCCCGGCCCATCCAGCCCTTGATGCGGGTGTTGGTCCGGCCCGTGGGACAGGCGCCTGCCAGCACGGCGGAGAGGTCGCCGGTTCCAAAGCGGATCAGCGGATAGTCGCGGTTCAGCGTGGTCACCACCAGCTCGCCGACTTCGCCTTCGGGCACCGGGTCGCCGGTGCCGGGGCGCACGATCTCGACGATCACGCCTTCGTCCAGCACCAGGCCTTCGCGCGACTCGGTTTCATAGGCAATCAGGCCCAGGTCGGCCGTGCCGTAGCACTGGTAGCCGGCGACGCCGCGCTCTGTGAACCAGTCGCGCAGCGAGGGCGGAAACGCTTCTGCCGACAGCAGTGCTTTGGTCACGCTGGGCAGCGGCAGTTGCAGTTCGGCCGCTTTTTCCAGGATGAGCTTGAGAAAACTCGGCGTGCCGATGTAGCCGGCCGGCCGCATGTGCGCCATGGCCTGCGCCTGTTGCTCGGTCTGGCCGGTGCCGCCGGGAAACACGGTGCAGCCCAGCGCCAGGGCGCCAGATTCCATCATCGAGCCCGCAGGCACGAAGTGGTACGAGAAGCAGTTGTGCACCAGCTCACCCGAGCGAAAGCCCGCCGCGTACAGCGCGCGCGCCATGCGCCAGTAGTCGGGCAGCGTGCCCTCGGGTTCGTACAGCGGGCCAGGGCTGGCAAAGACGCGTGGCATGGCAGCGCCATACGCCTGCGTGGCGAAACCGCCGAACAGGTGCTGTTCGCGCTCGGCGCTCTGGCGCTCCAGCAATTCGTGTTTGCGCGTCACTGGCAGGCGCGCCAGCGCGGCGCGCGTGGTGACGCTCGCGGCATCGACGCCAGCAAGGATCTGGCCGAACGCCGGGGCATGGCGTTGCGCATGCGCCACCTGGCCCGGCAGTGCAGCCATCAGTGCAGCGTCGCGCTCCTGCGTGCTCCTGGTTTCCAGGGCGTCGTAGAACTTGTTCATGCCTGGGTGTCCTATGCGGTAATTATTTAGATGAAATTGGCCTCTAGCGCTTATTTATCATGTGCAAGCAGCTATGGAATTTGTAGTGAGCGGCTCAGGTTTTCCTCGCACTCCACCCCGTCAGCCGTTGCGCCACCGGCGGGCCCTAAGGCCGGCGCCACCGTGGATCCGGCTCCGCCGGTCCACCGGAGGCGTCCCCCTCAGGGGGAAGGAGCGCAGCGACACAGGGAGAATCTAGGCCAGCCAGCGCTTGCGGCGCTTGTAGCTTTTCACGTCCTTGAAACTCTTGCGTTCGCCGCCGCCGACGCCCAGGTAGAACTCCTTGACGTCCTCGTTGTTGGCCAGGTCGGCCGCAGCGCCGTCCATCACCACGCGGCCCGATTCCATGATGTAGCCGTAGTCGGCGTACTTGAGCGCCATGTTGGTGTTCTGCTCGGCCAGCAAAAACGTCACACCTTCCTTGGTGTTGAGGTCTTTGACGATGTTGAACACTTCCTCGACGATCTGCGGCGCCAGACCCATGGAAGGCTCATCGAGCAGCACCATGCTGGGGTTGGCCATGATCGCCCGGCCAATGGCGCACATCTGCTGCTCGCCGCCCGAGGTGTAGGCTGCCTGCGAGGTGCGGCGTGTCTTGAGGCGCGGGAAGTAGTTGTAGACCTTGTCGAGGTTGGCGGCGATTTCGCCCTTGTCGCTGCGGGTGTAGGCGCCGGCCAGCAGGTTTTCCTCGATGGTCAGATGCGCGAAGCAGTGGCGCCCCTCCATCACCTGCACCACGCCGCGCTTGACCAGATCAGCCGGCGTGAGCTTCTCGATGCGCTCGCCGCGCAGCTCGATCGAGCCCTTGGTGACTTCGCCGCGCTCGCCTTCCAGCAGGTTGGAGATGGCGCGCAGCGTGGTGGTTTTGCCCGCGCCATTGCCCCCCAGGATGGCGACGATGCCGCCCTCGGGCACCTGCAGCGAGACGCCTTTGAGCACCAGGATCACGTGGTTGTAGATGACCTCGATGCCGTTGACGTTGAGGACGATGTTTTTTGGTTCCATAGCGTTGACCTTTTGTGCCAATCGGCAGAGCTGATACGGCTTCGCAATCAAAGAGATAACGGCGTTGCTTCGCCTTGTCGTACTTCTGTACTGCCTGCGGCTTCGCGCCTTGTTCTCTCTTTGATTGCAAACCCGTATGTATCAACCCTCTCGGTTGGCGGCTGCGTTGCAGCCGACCTTCAAATTCCCACTGGCCTTGGCAGCGGGTGTGCCCCATACCAGGGCCACCGCGCAAGGGCCGCTCCGCCGCGCTGGTGGCGTCCCCCTTCCCGAATCGCGCAGCGATTCGGGAAGGGGGACGGCGCGCAGCGCCTCAGGGGGATGTCCTCAAGAATTACAGTCAGCCGCGTCGCGGCGCTTCATCTTCTTGTCGGCCAGATACTTGTCGCCAGCGGCCTTGACCATGGGCTTCAAGATCTGTTCGTCGGCTTGGTACCAGTCCGGAGCGATGTTCCACTTGGAACCGTCCCAGGTCTGCATGCGGGCCCAGCTCGAACCCATGTGGTCTGCGCAGCTGGTCGATACCGGACGCATGACGCCGCCAAAGCCCATGGAGTCGAGCTTTTTCTGGTCGAGGTTGAGGTTCTCAAGACCCCAGCGCACCTGCTCGCTCGTCATGACCTTGCCTTTGCCAAAGCGCTCTTGCGCGCGGCGCACGGCTTCGACGCCCAGCATCTGAATCATCACGCCGCGGGTGTAGAGCACCGAGCCGACTTCGTCCTTGGGGCCCGTGCCCTGGCCCTTGTCGTGCACGTATTTCATGATGTCCTGGATGACCTTCTGGTCCGTGCCAGAGCCATTGAGCGCCAGTGCGTGGTAGCCCTTGGCGCCCATGCCGACGTCGCGCACGTCAGGTTCTGCACCGGCCCACCACACACCGTACATCTTGTCGCGCGGATAACCTGTGGCCTGCGCTTCCTTGAGTGCGGTGGAGTTCATCACGCCCCAGCCCCACAGCAACACGTAGTCGGGCTTGCTCTGGCGTACCTGCAGCCAGGTGGCCTTTTGTTCGACGCCAGGGGCGGTCACAGGCAGCAGTTGCAACTCGAAGCCGTGCATTTTGGAGCGCTCTTCCAGCAGGGGGATGGGCTCCTTGCCAAACGGGCTGTCGTGGTAGACCAAAGCCACCTTCTTGCCCTTGAGCTTGTCCATGCCGCCAAGCGACTTGCCTATGGATTGCAGGATGATGTCGGCACCGGTCCAGTAGCTGCCCATCATTTCGAAGTTCCACTTGAATGCCGTGCCATCGGCCGACATGGACAGACCGTAGCCCACCGTCAACAGCGGAATCTTGTCGACGGGGGCTTTTTCCGTCAGCGCAAAAGTGATGCCGGTCGATTGCGGGTCGATCAAGGTGACGCCAGGTTTGACCTTGAGGCGTTCGTAGCACTCGACGCCGCGGTCGGTGGCGTAACCGGTTTCGCATTCCTCGAACGTCAGCTTGACGCCGTTGATGCCGCCGTCGCGGGCGTTGATCATCTTCAGGTAATCCTGCTTGCCGTTGGCCCAGGGCGTGCCGTTGGGCGCATAGGGCCCGGTGCGGTAGGACAGCAGCGGGAAGAACTGCTCCTTCGCCTGCGCGAATGCGCTGGTAGTCAGCGTGGCTGCCCCAGCGGCCACCACGGTGGCGGTGATCAGGAATTTTGAAAGCTTCATGGATGTCTCCTTTAATGAAAGTGTTGAAGCACGGGGAAAAAACAATTAGGCGTGCGCCAAGGTAGGCGAGTTTCCAAATCGGCACGCATGAAACCAGTGCCACCGTGGAACCGGCTCTGCCAGGCCACTGGTGGCGTCCCCTGGGGGGAAGGCGCGAAGCGACGCAAGGGGGTCATATTCAGTGCGGGAAGGGCCAGAGGCGGAGCTTTTGCTTGCCCATGGACCAGAGCTTGGCCAGACCATGGGGCTCGACGATCAGGAACCAGACGATCAGACCGCCAAAGGTCATGAGTTCGGCGTGGGAGACGGCGGTGGTGGAAAACTCGATGCCCACCAGGTCGCCCACGGCGGGCAGGAGTCGGCTCAGAGCAATGGGCAGAATCACGATGAAGGCGGCGCCGAAAAAGCTCCCCATGATGGAACCAAGGCCGCCAATGATCACCATGAACAGCAGGCGGAAAGACACTTCCACCGAGAACGCAGCGGGTTCCCAGGAGCCGAGGTGAATGAAGGCCCACAGAGCGCCCGCCACGCCGATGATGAAGGAACTCACGGCGAACGCACTGAGCTTGGCGTACATGGGGCGGATACCGATCACGGCGGCTGCGACGTCCATGTCGCGGATGGCCATCCATTCGCGGCCGATGGCGCCGCGCACCAGGTTCTTGGTGAGAAGCGCAATGACGGCCAGCAGCGACAGGCAGAACAGATAGCGTGCCACCGGGGTATCGAGCGCGATGCCCAGCACCTTGAGGTTGGTGACCGAGACCGAGCCTGAGGGCGAGTCGTTGGTGAGCCACTTGATGCGCAAGAACATCCAGTCGCTGAAGAACTGCGCTGCCAGCGTGGCAACGGCCAGGTACAGGCCCTTCACACGCAGGCTGGGCAGTCCAAACAGGATGCCGAAGAACATGGCGCACAGGCCGCCCAGGATGAGCGTGGGAATCAGAGGCAGACCGGGAATGCGCGCGTAAAAGTTGTAAGCGCCATAGGCCCCAACGGCCATGAAGGCGCCCGAACCCAGGGAGATCTGGCCGCAGTAGCCCACGAGTACGTTCACGCCCAGCGCCGCAAGCGACATGATGACCAGCGGAATCAGGATGGAGGTGTAGAGGTATTCGCTGGCAAGCAGCGGAACCGCCACAAAGGCTGCCGCCACCATCAGAGCGACTGCAATCCGGTCCTGCGTGATCGGAAAGATCTGCTGGTCAGAGCGGTAGCTGGTCTTGAATTGGCCGTTTTCGCGGTAGAGCATGGTGGGTGTCTCAATAATTTTTTAGCTACGACACGCTTCGCTTAACTTTGCTTTGCAAAGTTAGTCTTCGCTGAAAGATCATCCTTCGCCTGCGGCGAAGAAGCCTTTGGCTTGATCGCGTATTTCATACGCGATCGATGATCTTTTCGCCGAACAAGCCTTGCGGCCGGAACAGCAGGAACACCAGGGCGAGCACATAGGCAAACCAGATCTCGATGCCACCGCCGACATACGGGCCCAGGTAGACCTCGGAGAGTTTTTCTCCGACGCCAATGATCAGGCCCCCGATGATGGCGCCTGGCACGGAGGTGAGGCCGCCCAGAATCACCACCGGCAGGGCGCGCAGGGCAATCGTGGTGAGGGAGAACTGCACGCCCAGCTTGGACCCCCAGATCATTCCGGCCACCAGGGCCACAACACCCGCAACGCACCAGACAATGACCCAGATGCGGCCGAGCGGAATGCCAATGGACTGCGCTGCCTGGTGGTCGTCGGCCACGGCTCGCAGCGCGCGGCCGGTGGTGGTTTTCTGGAAAAACAGGCTGAGAACGATCACAAGTGCCGCCGCAATGGCTGCCGCAATCACATCCTCCTGGTTGATCAGAATGCCGCCCGGAAAGACCTTGTCGAGCACGAAGACCGGGTCCTTCGGCATGCCGATGTCGATGGGATAGATATCGCTTCCAAAGAACACCTGGCCCAGGCCTTCAAGAAAGTAGGCGATGCCCAGGGTGGCCAGCAGCAGGGTGGCACCTTCCTGGTTGACGAGGTGGCGCAGCACCAGGCGCTCGATCAGCCAGGCGACGATGAACATCAGTGCGCCAGCGGCAACGAAGGCCAGGATGTTGGCCAGGAGCGGGCTGGTAATCCCCGTCCAGAGCGGGAACCACTCGGCAAAGCGCGCCATGGCCAGGGCCGCGAACAACACCATGGCGCCTTGTGCAAAGTTGAAGACGCCCGAGGCCTTGTAGATCAGCACAAAGCCGAGCGCGACGAGCGAATACAGCATGCCTGCCATCAGGCCGCCGATCAGGGTTTCGAGAAAAAATGCCATGGTGGGGGGTGCTCCGGCGCGTCTTCAGTGGCTGGTGCCGAGGTAGGCGGCAATGACGTCTTCGTTGTTGCGCACGGCTTCGGGTTCGCCGTCGCCGATCTTCTTGCCGTAGTCGAGCACCACGACGCGGTCGGAAATGTCCATCACCACGCCCATGTCGTGCTCGATGAGCACGATGGTGGTGCCAAACTCGTCGTTCACGTCGAGGATGAAACGGCACATGTCTTGCTTTTCTTCCACGTTCATGCCGGCCATGGGCTCATCGAGCAGCAGCACCTGTGGCTCCATGGCCAGGGCCCGGCCCAAGTCGACACGCTTTTGCAGGCCGTAGGGCAGTTGTCCCACAGGGGTCTTGCGGAAGGCCTGGATCTCCAGGAAGTCGATGATGTGTTCGACGAACTCGCGGTGGCGAATTTCCTCGCGCTCGGCCGGGCCGATGCGAAGCGCCTGCAGCAGCAGGTTGCTCTTGATCTTGAGGTTTCGGCCGGTCATGATGTTGTCGATCACGCTCATGCCCTTGAACAGCGCCAGGTTCTGAAAGGTGCGGCCAATGCCCATCTCGGCCACTTGGCGCGAGTTCATGTGCGAGAAAGTTTTTCCGCGAAAGGTGATGGAACCCTCCTGCGGCGTGTAGACGCCGTTGATGCAGTTGAGCATCGATGATTTACCCGCCCCATTGGGACCGATGATCGAGCGGATCTCGTGCTCGCGCACGTCGAAGGAAATGTCGGTCAGGGCGTTGACGCCGCCAAAGCGCAGGCTGATGTTGTTTACATCGAGCACGACGTCGCCAATCTTCTTGTGGTTCATTTTTTAGGCTGCGGTTTTGACGGGGGCGAAGGTTTTGGCATCCCACAGCGCGAGCGTGGCGCTCACGCTGCCCGTACGGCCATCCTCGAACTTCACCTGGGTTTCGATGTACTGCTCGCTTTTTCCGGCGTACAGCGCGTCCACCAGGACGCCGTACTTCTCGGCAATGAAGCCGCGCCGGACTTTGTTGGTGCGGGTGAGTTCGCCATCATCGGCGTCGAGTTCCTTGTGCAACACCAGGAATCGGCTGACCTGGCTGCCTGCCAGCAAGGCGTCGCTCGCCAGGTCGGCGTTGACCTTTTCAACGCATTCCTTGATCAGTTCGTACACCTCGGGCTTCTGCGCCAAGTCGGTATAGCCGGCATACGGGAGATTGCGCCGCTCGGCCCAGTTGCCCACGGCCTCGAAATCGATGTTGATCATCACGCACACCTTGTCGCGACGGTCGCCGAGCGCCACTACTTCCTTGATGTGGGGGAAAAACTTGAGCTTGTTCTCCACATACTTGGGGGCGAACATCGCGCCGTCGTTGGCCCCGCCCTGGATGCGGCCCACGTCCTTCACGCGGTCGATGATTTTCAGATGCCCGTTCGCGTCAAGGAAGCCAGCGTCGCTGGTGTGGTACCAGCCGTCTGCTGTGAGCACTTCGGCCGTCGCCTCGGGATTTTTGTAGTACTCCTTGAGCAGGCCGGCCGACTTGACCAGAATTTCGCCGTTGTCGGCCACCTTGATCTCGACACCTCGAATCGGCACGCCCACGGTGTCGGCGCGCGCCTGGTTGTCGGGCTGCAGGCAGACGAACACGGCGGTTTCGGTCGAGCCGTAGAGTTGCTTGAGGTTGATCCCGATGGAGCGGTAAAAGCTGAACAGATCGGGGCCGATGGCCTCGCCTGCGGTGTAGGCAACGCGCACGCGCGAGAACCCCAGGTTGTTGCGCAGCGGCCCGTACACCAGCAGGTCGCCCAGCGCGTACTTGAATCGGTCCCAGGCGCCCACCGACTCTCCGTCCATTCGTGCCGGACCGACGCGTCGCGCCAGTGCCATGCAGGTGGCGAACATCTTGCGCTTGATGGCGCCTGCGTCTTCCATGCGGATGGTGACGCTGGTGAGAAGGCCTTCAAACACCCGGGGCGGCGCGAAGTAGTAGGTTGGACCAATTTCCTTCAGGTCAATCGTCACGGTGCTGGCCGATTCGGGGCAATTGACCACATAGCCGCAGGCCAGCCACTGCGCGTAGCTGAAGATGTTTTGCCCGATCCAGGCTGGCGGCAGATAGGCAAGCACTTCTTCGGCGCTGGTGAGTTTGTCGAACTCGGCCCCCGCCTGGGCGCGGTCCAGCAGGGTGCTGTGGGTGTGCACCACGCCCTTGGGGTTGCCGGTGGTGCCGGAAGTGAAGAACATCGCGGCGACGTCGCCCGGCGCCACTTTGGCCACGGTTTCACGAAACCAACCGGGGTTCTGGGCCACAAATTGGCGCCCGGTCTCGATCAACTGCTCCAAATCCTGCAGGCCGTCTTCGCTGTACTTTCGCAATCCGCGTGGGTCGTCGAACCAGATGTGGGTCAGCAGCGAGCAGCTCTCGCGGATTTCCAGCATTTTGTCCACCTGCTCCTGGTCCTCCACCATGGCAAAACGCACTTCGGCGTTGTTCAGCGGAAACACGCATTCCGCCGCCACCGCATCTTGGTACAGCGGCACAGGAATGGCGCCCACGGCCTGAATCGCCAGCATGGTGGCGTACAGGCGCGGCCGGTTGGAGCCGATGACCACCATGTGCTCGCCGCGGCGCAGGCCCGCCTGTTGCAAGCCCGCAGCCACCTGTTCGACCAGCTTTGCCAGTTGAGACCACGAGTGCGCTTGCCAGATGCCGTATTCCTTCTCGCGCAGTGCGGGCGCGTCGGGCCTTTCTGCGGCGTGCTGGAGCAGCAATTGCGGGAACGTACTGTTCATGAAAATCCTTGGTGTCGGGGGCGCGCTGCGCGCCTTCTTGCCGTTGTTACACGCTGTTGACTGCCATCGTAGGGTTTACTTTGACGTCATCTTGTCTGTTGGACGACAATTTAAGGGAAATTACTGATGGGTTGAACCCGTGTTTCGCGAATCAGCGCTTGAACTTGCCGTCGCGACCTATCAGCGTGAGTTCCAAAAAGCGCGATGCATTGCGTTCCGGCGTTGTGGCGTTGATTTCGAAACCGCCCAGATCGAGCTTGCGCAGGCTCCAGGTGGCATCGATGAATGCCGCGCGAGTGGGGTTTTTGCCCGCCCGCTGCAGGGCTTCGGCAAATACACGGGCATTGACGTACCCCTCCAGAGCGACGTGCGAGGGCTCCATCTTGGCTCCGCTCGCCTTCCACGCGGTCTGGAAGTCATGCACCACAGGCATGAAGGCGTTGCTGGGCATGGGCATAACCTGCGAAATCACCAGGCCCGTGGCATGTGCTCCGAGTGCCTTGATGTTGGCTGCCGTACCCATGACGGACAGCGCGTACAGCGTGACACCTGGGCGCAGCAGTCGGAAGGCTTTGATGAAGTCGAGGGCCGGCTTGCCTGCCAGGCCTACAAGCAGGGCTTCCGGATTGGCGTCTGCGAGCTTTTGCGCGGCGGAGGCGGCGTCACTGGCGTCGCTTTCTACGGTGGCCGTATGCCCTGGCGGCAACTTGGCTCGCTCCATGGCTGTGCCGGCGCCGGTCAACACTTCTTTGCCAAAGGCATTGTTCTGGTAAACCACGGCAATCTTGCGGATGCCGATGGTGGCCAGGTGCTGCACGGCTTTTTCGGCCTCCTCGGCGTAGCTGGCCCGAATATTGAAAATGTTGCGCGCGCCAGGAATGCGACAGACCTGACCACCGGTGTACGGTGCGAAAAACGGGATGCCGGTTTCCTGCACCTTGGGCAGCATGGCTCCGACCAGCGGCGTTCCAAAACAGTTGAACAGGGCAAAGCAGTCGCGGTCGGCCAGAAAGGTATTGAGGTTGGCCATGGCACGCGGGATCTCGTAGCCGTCATCCAGGGTCTGAAGCACGATCTGGCGCCCGTGAATACCGCCTTTGGCATTGATGGTGTCAAAAGCGGCTTTGGCGCCCAACTGGAGCGCCGTCCCCAGATCGCCAAGCGGCCCTGTCAGCGCAGTGGACTGACAGATCTTCAGCGTGGCTTCCTGGGCGGAAACGGTGGACAGGCCCAGCCAGGGCAGCGCCATGGCGCCTGCAACGAAACTGCGGCGGGCGATGCCGCAAGGCAGGGGGTTGTGGTGCATGGTCGTGTCCTTGGTTCGCCAGATGCGTAAGATTCGCTATCGAGGTATCTTCAGGCCTGAATTGGTATTGTTTTGTCCAGTCAACGACATTTGCGCTCGTGGTATTCCCCAAGGTATTCCCCAACCACCCATGACGCACGACCTCTCCCTTCACCATCGCCGCCGCCCGCCCACACGTGAAGAGCTTGCGGGTATTCCGTGGCTGGCGCTGCTGCAGCCCGAAGAACGTGAGCGTGCAGTGGCCGCTTTGCTGGTGGGCGACGCCTTGTCCGGCGACTACGTCTGCCGGGTGGGGCGACCCGTGACCTACTGGTTCGGCGTGGTGGAGGGGTTGCTCAAAATGAGCAACGACCACGCCGACGGCAGCACCATGACGTTCGCCGGCCTGCCGCCTGGGGGCTGGTTTGGCGAGGGAACGGCGGTCAAACGTGAGCCCTATCGGTACAACGTGCAGGCCCTGCGGGCCAGTACCGTCGCGGGCCTGCCGATTGACACCTTTCATTGGCTGCTCGATCACTCGATTGGTTTCAACCGCTTCGTCATGCATCAGCTAAATGAGCGCCTCGGTCAATTCATCGCCGCGCGGGAAATCGACCGCCTGAGCAATCCCAACGTGCGCGTCGCACGCAGCCTGGCGGCGCTGTTCAACCCGGTGCTGTACCCCGGCGTGGGCGAGGTGCTGCGCATCACCCAGCAGGAACTCGCCTACCTGGTGGGCCTGTCGCGCCAGCGGGTGAACGAGGCGCTCGCGGTGCTGGAAGCGCAGCACGCCATTCGCGTGGAATACGGCGGCCTGCGGGTCCTCGAGCTTGACGCCTTGCGCAGCGGTTTTTTTCGACGCAGAGGCGAGCATCCCTAGTCTCGATGCACTCCGAGTGCCGTGAGATGCAAATTACTTGCAGACAAAGACTGCCTGAACTTGCGTTCAACGGCCACGTTCTACACAGTCGGGTGTGGCGGCCAATGCGGGCCGCTACGGTACGACTTGCCGGGACGGCGCGGGCATCGTCAAGTTGGAAGAAGGGGCTGCGCGGCTTGCGCCGACTGCTTGGCCTTCATTGGTGGCGTCGCGGGTCAGGCGAAACGTCGCCACCATTTTTGTCAGCCGCCCAGCCTGGTCACGCAGACTATCCGCTGCACTGGCGCCTTCGTCCACCAGCGCGGCATTCTGCTGAGTCATGCTTTCGAGCTCGTCCATGGACTGACTGACATGCGCGATTCGCTGGCTTTGTTCCTGGGCGGCGGAGGTGATTTCCCCCATGATGTCAGACACACTGCGCACCGATTGCACCAGCTCTTCGATGGTTTTGCCCGCGTGGTTGACCAGCGCGCTGCCCGTCTGCACCTGTTCGACGCTGGCGCCGATCAGCGCCTTGATCTCGCGAGCTGCCTGGGCTGAGCGGCCTGCCAGGCTTCGCACCTCACTTGCGACCACCGCAAAGCCGCGGCCTTGCTCGCCAGCGCGCGCAGCTTCTACGGCCGCGTTCAGTGCCAGGATATTGGTTTGAAACGCAATGCCATCGATCACGCTGATGATGTCGGAAATCTTGTGCGAACTGGCGCTGATGGTGTCCATGGTGCGAACCACCTGCGAAACCACCTCGCCGCCACGCGTCGCCGCATCAGAGGCGCCAGCGGCCAATTGGTTGGCTTGGCGCGCCGCCTCGGCACTGTTTGACACCGCTCCTGTCAGGTCTCCCAGCGCCGTGGCCGCGCCTTGCAGGTTGTGGGAGGTGAGCTCGGTGCGTTGGCTCAAATTGAGGTTTCCGGAGGCGACCTCCGAACTGGCCACCAGAATCGATTCTGCTGTCTGCCCAATGTCGCCCACAAGCGTGCGCAGACGCTCTTGCATCGCGGCAATCGCATCGAGCAGACGCCCAGATTCGTCATGAATGCGCACTTCTATCTGTGAAGTCAGGTCACCGCTGGCGATACGTTCTGCCACTACGACCGCGCGGCCTAGGGGTTGTGTAATGCTGGCGGTGGTGCGCCAGGCGATCAGCGCGCCCAATCCGATTGCCAACAGAACCAGCGCGCTGGTAGCCATGCGCGCGCGACTCTGTGTTTGCTCTGCCAACGCTGCGGCCTGGGCGTTGAGCGTTGTTTGCAAAGCGATGAGTTCTCCCAGCTTGGCGCGCCAGGCATTCTCGCCGGGCGCAACACGGGTCATCAATGCCAGCGTGGCGGCCACAGTATCTCCATCGTCGGCGGCCTTGACGGCCGCGTCAAGTTCAGGCCGCGTCTTTCGGGCGAGCGCTTGCACTTCGTCCAACAACTTGATTTCGGCCGCTGTGGCGTTGTCTGGACTCATTAATTGCGCCAGGGAGGCCTCTTGTTGATCGTATTCTTTCAACGTCTTGTGCAGAGCCTCAATCTGCGTATGTGCCTGCTTGGAGTCAATTTCGTTGAGCATGGCCGCTGAACGACTCTGCAGGCCAATGACACTCAAGCTGCCGAGCATCGCGTCGACGCCTTGCGCTTTTTGAGCGCCTATGCCCGTGATGTGGCGCATTTGTTGATGCACCTTTGCGCCCGACCACTGCCCCAGCGCCGCGACGGCCCCAACTAACAGCAGCATGCAGCCAAAGCCCAGACGCAAGCGTGTGGAGATGGCCAGAGATCTGGGAGAAGATGGGGATGGCACGTTGTTCCTTGCTACTGGAAAAAACACAAAGCGGTGGCGAGGCAAACTGGCGCGCCGCGTTTTAGTGTAGGTAAGAACGGCCTGGGAGAGTATGTGATTTTCGCTGCCCGCCATGCCGGCTTGGCATCCCGGTGCGGTACCGCATACGGAGTCGCAAGGCGTGAGGATTCAGAGGGGTTATGGATGGCATGAGAGGTTCATCTGACCGGCAAATGGGTACTTGTCGCGGATGAATAGAATTCCTTGCGCTATGAACATGGGAGGAAAAAATCGACGCGCCTTGCCGAATCGACTGTGCTACAAAGCGTGACATGACCACTGATAGACCTTTTCCTCTGCTTTGCTGTGCATGGGTCTTCGCAGTGGCTGCCTTCAGTGCCTCGGCCTGGAGCGCCACCGTCCAGGTGGATGTGCGCGATGGGGCGGGGCAGCCGGTTTCAGGGGCCGTGGTGTTTCTGGAATCGGCCCAGGCGCAGCGCGCGGTGCGCCCGCTGCAGGGCGTTGAAATGGCGCAGGAGAAAAAGCAGTTCGTTCCCGCGGTGCTCGCAGTCACCACCGGGACCGAGGTGCACTTCCCCAACCACGATGCCGTGCGCCACCACGTCTATTCCTTCTCACCAGCGAAAAAGTTCGAAATCAAGCTCTACAAAGGCACTCCGTCGAACCCGGTTCTCTTTGATCGGCCCGGCGTTGTTTTGCTGGGCTGCAACATCCACGACCAGATGGTGGGCTGGATTTTGGTGCTCGACACGCCTTACTTCGCCTACAGCAGTGCAACCGGCCAGCCGCCGGGTGGTGCACTGCTGGCGCAGGTTCCGGCGGGCAGCTACCAACTGCGCACCTGGCACCCCGGCCTGCCGGTGGGCGCGCCGGCCCTGACGCAGCCGCTGGCAGTGGATGCTGATGCCGGCGAGACACGCGCCGCAGTGCGTTTGACCGGACTCACGCCTTGAAGCTGCGCAGTTTGCGCCACAGCCTGGTTGCCCGGCTGATTGGTATTTCTCTTTTGCTGCTGCTGGCCGTGCAACTGGCGGGCTTTGTGGTGGTGCGCGCCAGCATCGAGCGCAATGCTCGCGCGCAAATTACGCGCGAGCTCGACACCGACGTACGCGTCTGGCGGCGCTTGCTGGAGCAAAAGGCCGAGCGCCTGCGCCAGGGCTCGGCGTTGTTGGCTGCTGACTACGGCTTTCGCTCGGCGGTCACTTCAGACGATATGGCGACCATTGAGTCCGCCCTTGCCAACCACGGCGCACGCATTGGCGCCGCGGTGACGGCCCTGCTCGACACCCAACTGGCGCTGCGAGTCGTGAGCGGCGAAGCCGGAATGGCGCAGCTGCCTGCAGCGCTGGTGCAGGTGGTGCCGGCGCTGGCGGCAGAGCCTGCGGGGAGCCAGATTGCGGTCATCAATGGCCTGCCGCACCAATTCGTGATGGTGCCGCTGCGCGCGCCGCTGGTGATCGGCTGGGTCCTAATGGGTTTTCCGGTGGGCCAGCCGCTGGCCGACGAAATGCGCCAATTGCTCTCGGCCGACGTGGCGGTGCGGGTGGGCGATGGCAAGGGCGGATTTTCCGTGCCTGTCAGCACGCTGGCACCGCAGGCCTTGGCGCAGCTGCGTACCGGCGGCGCGCAAGTGAACGAACTGAAGCTGGAAGGCGGCGACACCCTGCTGGTGCGCGCCAGCCCGCTCTCCCAGGTGGGCGTGCCCTCTGAGGCGCTGCTGCTGCGCTCGGTGGACGCGGTGGTGGCGCCCTATCGCCAGTTGCAGTGGCTGTTGGCGGTGATTACTGTTGCGGGCGTGCTGCTGTTTGCCCTGGGCAGCAGCGCCATGGCGCGGCGCGTCACGACGCCGCTGCGATCGCTGCTGGCCGCGACGCGCCGGCTCTCGCGCGGCGACTACAGCGTACCCATGGAACACACCGCCCGCAGCGACGAAGTGGGCGACCTGGCGCGTTCGTTTGACCACATGCGCATCGATATCGGCCGCCAGCAGGCCGAAATCCGCAACCTGGCCTACCGAGACCGTCTGACCGGCCTGCCCAACCGAGAGCGCTTTCGCGCTGCGGTGCTCGACGCGCTGCGCGCCGACCCGTTGCCCGGCCACAGCCTGGCGGTGCTGATGCTTGATCTGGACCGTTTCAAGCATGTCAACGACGTGCTGGGCTACGCCTTTGGGGATCGCCTGCTTCAGGCTGTGGCCGGGCGGCTGCAACCTATGGCCGGGACGCCGGGTGACATGGTGGCGCGGCACGGCGGCAACGAATTTGCCCTGCTGCTGCATGTGGCGGACGCGCAGGCCGCGCTGCGCGTGGCCGAGCGCATAGCGCGCGCGTTCGAGACCTCCATCCAGTTCGATGATCAGACCGTGGACCTGAGCGCCAGCATGGGCATTGCCCTGTGGCCGGAGCATGCGCAGGATGCAGACATGCTGCTCAACCGCGCAGAGATCGCCATGTATGGCGCCAAGAAGCGGCTCAGCGTGGCCTTGCTGTACGACCCGGCGCTCGATTCGTCCAGCGCGCAGACGCTCTCGCTTCTGGGGGATCTGCGCCGTGCCGTGGAACATGGGGAACTGCGTCTGTACCTGCAGCCCAAGGTGGCCCTGCAAGCGGGCGTTGGCGCAGCGGCCGAAGCCCTGCTGCGCTGGCAGCACCCGCAGCGCGGCCTGGTGCCTCCCATGGAATTCATCCCCTTTGCCGAGCAGACGGGGTTTGTGCGCCAGCTCACCCTCTGGGTGTTTGAACAGGTGGCGGTGTTGCTGGCACAAAGCGGCGCACGCGACATTGCGCTGCGCGTTTCCGTCAATCTGTCCACGCGCGACTTGCTCGACCCGGACCTGAGCCTGCGGCTAGGCGCGATCCTTGAACGCTACGCGGTGCGCGCCGAAAGCATTTGCCTGGAGATCACCGAGAGCGCCATCATGGACGACCCGCAGCGCGCCGAAGCCATGCTCAACCGCTTGGCACAGCAGGGTTTCAAGCTGTCCATCGACGACTTTGGAACCGGTTATTCGTCGCTCGCCTACCTCAAACGCCTGCCGGTCAACGAGCTCAAGATCGACAAGTCCTTCGTGCTTGGCATGCAAAGCGGCGGCGGCGACGTGCAGATCGTTCGCTCCACCATCGACCTCGCGCACAATCTGGGTTTGACGGTGGTGGCCGAGGGCGTGGAAGACGCCATACTGCTCAATCGCTTGCGTGCCATGGCATGCGACGAGGCGCAGGGCTACCATATCAGCCGTCCCATGCCGGCGGAGGAGTTTCTTGGCTGGCATGCCGGCCCCGGAACGGCGTTTGGGGCCGCTCCCTAAGGCGGAGCCCCCGCTGCCGCCGCCCGCTGTCCGTGGCGCTTTCGTCTGTTGCGCTCATTTCCTTTGTCTGCCCCCACATGGCCGAACCCCGTCCTCCCCGCTCTCCGTCCACACCCCTTGAACCGGCCGCGCCGCAAGCACCGGCCGCTGCGGGCCGCCCGCTCCTGCGCCGCCCGGTGCTGGCGGCGCCACGCCCTGCAGCCCGCCCTGTGGGCCGCCCACCGCCCGTTGTTCGCCCGCCGCCCGCAGAGTGCATCGCTCGTGTGCCTGCCAAGCCGGCCCCCGTTGCGGTCGCCGCTTCCGCGCCTCGAGAAGGCACCCGGCTCAACAAGCGCCTGGCCGAGCTGGGCGTGTGCTCCCGCCGCGAAGCCGACGACTGGATTGCACACGGCTGGGTCTACGTCAACGGCGCTGTAGCCGAGATGGGCATGCGCGTCAGCCCGCAGGACAAGATTACGGTCGAGCGCGCAGCGCAGCGCCAGCAGGACAAGCAGGTCACCATCCTGCTGCACAAGCCCATGGGCTATGTATCCGGGCAGGCCGAAGACGGCCACGAGCCGGCGGCTGCACTCATCAACCCGCGCAGCCAATGGCGCGAAGACCAGAGTGGCCTGCGTTTTTCGCCGCCGCAACTGCGCGGCCTGGCGCCCGCCGGGCGGCTGGATATTGATTCGGTGGGGCTGCTGGTGCTGACGCAGGACGGTCGCGTGGCGCGCCAGCTCATCGGTGAGGATTCGAGCGTCGACAAGGAATACCTGGTGCGCGTGGTCTATGAAGGGGCGGACGCACTGCGTTCGGGCGAGCGTGCGCAGCCATTGCAAGAAATTGATGAGCGTGATCCGGTGCGCACCAACGTGCAGGCGGTATTTCCCCAGGCGCTGCTGGAGCGCCTGCGCCATGGCCTGAGCCTGGACGGCCAGCCGCTCAAGCCCGCCAAGGTGGATTGGCAAAACCCCGAGCAGCTGCGTTTCGTGCTGGTCGAAGGCAAGAAGCGCCAGATTCGCCGCATGTGCGAGCAGGTGGGTCTGAAGGTGGTGGGCCTCAAGCGCATCCGCATCGGCCGCATCACGCTGGGCGCGCTGCCGGTGGGGCAGTGGCGCTTTCTCTCAGCGAACGAGCATTTCTAAGCGAGTGCGGTCAGCCCGTCGTCCATTTCTGGAACCCACATGACAGCGACTTCCTCAACGCCCAAGGACCCCAAGGGCAAGACCGCGCGTGCCGCCGCTGCAGCCGCCGCAGCCGTGCGGCAACTGCGCGCCACCGATGCGCGCGGTGTGGCCCGCCTGGCCACGCTGGCCACGGCTGGCGTGACCGACATTGCCGAGGGCGTGCACCGCTCGGTGCTGGGCAGCATGGGCTTGCCGGGCGGCAAGGCCGCCGGGCGCACACGCGGACTCACCGGGCTGGTGTACCAGGGCATTCGCGGCGTCACGCGGCTGGTGGATGTGGGCCTGCAGGCCGCCCTGCTGCGGCTTGAGCCCTTTCTGGATCGCAGCAGCGAAACCAGCGCCGCGCCCCCGCCCGAGCGCGAAGCCGTGCTGGCGGCGCTCAATGGCGTGATGGGGGACCGCCTCGCCGCCGACGGCAATCCGCTGGCACTGCCCATGGAACTGCGCCAGCAGGGCCGCCCCATCGACCTGGCGGCGCTGGGCGCCTCGGGCCAGGCCACTGGCAAGGTGTTGCTGCTGCTGCATGGCCTGTGCATGAACGACCTGCAGTGGCAGCGCGCAGGCCACGACCATGGCGCGCTGCTGGCAAAAGAGCTGGGCTACACACCGGTTTACGTGCGCTACAACACGGGCCTGCACACCTCCACCAACGGACGCGAACTGGCGGACCGTATCGAAGCCCTGCTGGCCGATTGGCCCGTGCCGGTGCAGGAGTTCACCGTGCTGGTGCACAGCATGGGCGGCCTGGTCATGCGCAGCGCCTGCCAACACGCCACCGCCGCCGGCCAGCAATGGCCCAAGCGGCTGGACAAGCTGGTTTTTCTGGGAACGCCGCACCATGGCGCGCCGCTGGAGCGCGCCGGTAACTGGGTGGACGTGATCCTCGGCAGCACGCCCTGGAGCCGGCCCTTTGCCCGCTTGGGGCAACTGCGCAGCGCCGGCATCACCGACCTGCGCTACGGCCATGTGCAGGACGCCGACTGGCAGGGGCACGACCGCTTTCGCAAAAGCCCGGACAGGCGCCAGCCGCTGCCTTTGCCTGCCGGCGTTGCCTGCTTCACCGTGGCGGCCACCCTGGCGCGCCAGCGCAGCCCGCTGGCCGAGCGCCTGCTGGGCGATGGCCTGGTGCCATTGGCCAGTGCGCTGGGCCAGCACGAGCAGCGCGAGCATTCGCTGGCTTTTGCCAAGAGCCACCAACTGGTGGTGTACGGCGTCGGACACCTGCAATTGCTCGACAACCCGCGCGTGGCGCAGCAACTGGTGCAGTGGCTGACGCGCTGACACGCAAGCGCAGCGCTACCATTGCATTCCCAAGGAGACAACGTGGAAAACAAAAAATACCGCCTGGTGACGCGCAGCGACTTCGATGGTCTGGTCTGCGCCGTGTTGCTCAACGAGCTGGACCTGATCGACGACATCACCTTCGTGCACCCCAAGGACATGCAGGACGGCAAGATCGCCATCACCGAGCGCGACATCACCACCAACCTGCCGTATGTGCCGGGCGCGCACCTGGTGTTCGACCACCACGAATCCGAGACGGTGCGCAACGCAGGCCGCCGCGACGTCAACCACATCATCGAAGCGCATGCGCCGTCGGCGGCACGTGTGGTCTACAACCACTACGGCGGCAAGGCAGCTTTTCCGCGCATCACCGACGAAATGATGGCGGCCGTGGACCAGGCCGACTCGGCCCAGTATTCGCGGGACGACATCCTCGACCCGCAGGGCTGGGTGCTGCTGAACTACCTGATGGATTCGCGCACCGGCCTGGGGCGGTTTCGGGAGTTTCGCATCAGCAACTACGCGCTGATGATGGACCTCATCAAGTACTGCCGCGACCACACGATCGAGCAGATTCTGGATCTGCCCGACGTGCAGGAGCGCGTAGCGCTGTACCGCGACCATGCGGCCAAGGCCAAGGAGCAGATCCTGCAGTGCGCCACGCAGATCGGCAACCTGGTGGTGCTGGACCTGCGGCCCGAGGAAACCATCTGGGCGACCAACCGCTTCATGATCTACGCGCTGTTCCCCACGGCCAACATCTCCATCCATGTGATGTGGGGCCTGCAAAAGCAGAACACCGTGCTGGCCACGGGCAAGTCGATTCTGGATCGCAGCAGCAAGACGCATGTGGGCAACCTGATGCTCGAGTTCGGCGGCGGCGGGCATGCGGCGGCAGGCACCTGCCAGGTGGCCAACGACAAGGCCGACGGCATGCTGCAAATGCTGGTTCGGCGCATCAACATTGACGGTTAAAAATATCAATCAAATGTGGCTCTAGCGCTTACGCAGTAAGCGTTTTCAGCTATCGAATTTGATTTTCTTTCCGGTTGCGCCCTGTTTGCAGCCGCCGCTTGAAACCCGCCCCGCCCGCCCCTAAATGAGGGCTTGCAAGCGCCGCTTCCTTCCTGGGGCGGTGCTTTCGTCTTCTTTTTCATCGTCGTTTCGTCAACCTATCCGTATGAGCAAACAAACCCTGTCCTTCCAGGCCGAAGTGGCCCAGCTGCTGCACCTGGTCACGCACTCGCTGTATTCGAACCCCGAAATCTTCGTGCGCGAGCTGATCTCCAACGCCTCTGACGCCTGCGACAAGCTGCGTTTTGAGGCGCTGGACACGCCTGCGCTGTACGAAGACGCGCCCAACCTGGAAGTGCGCGTTGCGTTCGACAAGGAGGCCAAGACGCTCACCATTACCGACAACGGCATCGGCATGAGCGCGCAAGAAGCCATTGACCACCTGGGCACCATTGCCAAGAGCGGTACCAAAGACTTCATGGGCAAGCTCACGGGCGACCAAAAAGCAGACGCCCAGCTCATCGGCCAGTTTGGCGTGGGCTTTTACTCGGGCTTCATCGTCGCCGACAAGATCACCGTGGAATCGCGCCGCGCCGGTTTGCCGGCAAGCGATGGCGTGCGCTGGGTCAGCGGCGGCAGCGGCGATTTCGAGGTCGAGCAAATTGACCGGCCCGCACGCGGCACCAGCGTCATCCTGCACCTGCGCGGCGACGCCGAGGACTACCTCAACGCCTGGAAGCTCAAGAGCGTCATCGCAAAATACTCCGACCACATCAGCCTGCCCATCCTGATGGAAAAGGAAGAGTGGAAAGACGGCGAGCTGCTCACCCCCGGCGACGAAAACGGTGGCCGCCAGCCCGGCGGCATGGTCAAGACCGGCGAGTGGGAGGCGGTCAACAAGGCCAGCGCCCTGTGGACCCGCCCCAAGAAGGACATCACCGAAGAGCAGTACCAGGAGTTCTACAAGGCGATCAGCCACGACCATGAGAACCCGCTGACCTGGGCGCACAACCGTGTCGAGGGCAACACCGAGTACACGCAGCTCTTGTACATCCCCGCCAAGGCGCCGTTCGACCTGTGGAACCGCGACAAGAAGGCCGGCATCAAGCTCTACGTCAAGCGCGTCTTCATCATGGACGACGCCGAGGCGCTGATGCCCAGCTACCTGCGCTTTGTGAAGGGCGTGATCGATTCCAGCGACCTGCCGCTCAACGTCAGCCGCGAGCTGCTGCAGGAGAGCCGCGATGTGCGCGCCATCCGTGAGGGTTCGACCAAGCGCGTGCTTTCCATGCTGGAAGACCTGGCCAAGCACGACAAGCATGACGCACCGGCGGAAGGGGTTGACGCCGTCACCGACGTGGTTGACGCCGACGACAAGGCCAAGGAAGGCAAGTACAGCCAGTTCTACGCCGAGTTCGGCGCGGTGCTCAAGGAGGGCCTGGGCGAGGACTTCGGCAACCGCGAGCGCCTGGCCAAGCTGCTGCGCTTTGCCAGCACCACCAGCGACACGGCGAGCGTGTCGTTCGCCGACTACAAGGCGCGCATGAAGGAAGGCCAGGAGGCCATTTACTACATCACCGCCGACACGCTCGCCGCCGCCAAAAACAGCCCGCAGCTCGAAGTCTTCAAGAAGAAGGGGATCGAAGTGCTGCTCATGACCGACCGGGTCGACGAGTGGGCACTGAACTACTTGCAGGACTTCGACGGCACCCCACTGCAAAGCGTGGCCAAGGGCGCAGTGGACCTGGGCACGCTGCAGGATGAGGCCGAGAAGAAGGCGACGGAAGCCGCCGCCGAGGCCTTCAAGCCGCTGCTGGCCAAGCTGAAAGAAGCGCTCAAGGACAAGGCCGAAGACGTGCGTGTCACCTCGCGCCTGGTCGATTCACCCGCCTGCCTGGTGGTGCAGGACGACGGCATGAGCACCCAACTCGCCCGCATGCTCAAGCAGGCCGGCCAGCAGGCGCCCGAATCCAAGCCCGTGCTGGAAGTGAATCCTGAGCACCCGCTGGTGAAGAAGCTGGAAGGCAGCGTGCACTTCAATGACCTGGCCAACATCCTGTTCGATCAGGCCCTGCTGGCCGAAGGCGGCTTGCCGGACGATCCGGCGGCCTATGTGCGCCGCGTGAACGCGTTGCTGGTCTGAAAGTATGATAAAAATAGCCGTTAGCGCTTATCTGGTAAGCGTTTACAGCTATTGAAATTGAAGTAATCTGGCCGCCCCGCAGACGCAGGGGGCGTCTCAGACCGGCCGTTTTGCCGAGCGCAGAATCCGGGCGTGCAGCGCGTCGCGTTCGGTGGGTGCTGCATCGATCAGATCTTTGAGGGTGCGCGCGGGCAGGTCCACGCTCTGGCGCCGGTCTTTGGCGACAGGGACGTTGCGCCAGCCGGACAGCACCATCCAGTCCCACAGCTCGCGCGGCATTGGATCGGTGACTTGCATTTTCAGACTGCCGCACATGATGGACGCCCCGACCGGCGGCAACGGCCCCACGGGCGGTGTCTGGCGCTTGGTGCGGATGGAAAAGAGCGTACGCAGCTTGTCTTTCATGGGGTCCGGTTGTTCTACGGGAGAGCTTGCAGCATACAAGAGTACGCCGCGTGTGGCATGGATTCGCTGCATTGCCCGTTGCCTGGTTTTGCATGGCGCGCCTGGCGATTTGATATCCCGCGTCACTGGCGGAATTCTTCGGGGTTGTCGACTGCCTTATGCTGTGGAAGTCCGTCGCTTGAACGGCGGCCCAGGTTCTTTGGTGAGCGCGCGCCCCGGCGCTGACATCGTCGCAAAGGAAATGCATGCAGGCCACGGAAATGGAGCCAAGCGGAATCGAAGCCAACCCCGTTGCGTTGAACGCCATCATGCGTGCCTCTGAGAAGCACCTGATTGTGGCTTGCGAGGACATCGTGGACGCGCGGGGCTTCAAGCTGTGGGCCAAAGGGCAGCCGGTTTCGGCCAGCTTGCAACAGAAGTTGCTGGAGCGACGGCTTGAGCGGCCCCTGGAAGCCTGCCTGACCGCCCAGGACGGCGCCACACTGCCCTTCCTTCAGGAAAGCATGGCCAGTTTTTTATCCAGCCCATCGGCGCTGGCGCAGGGCCTTGCGCCCTGGGCGGGCCCGGTGCAAGAGCACATGCAAGGCCTGACCTGGCATTCCGTGGTGCAGTTGCTGTGCACCACGGCAATGGCCACGCGCACCAGCTACATTGCCCATGCCGTCGGCGCAGCGGCCTTGATGGGGGCCATGGCCTTGTCAAAAAAATGGCCGGCAGGCGAAGTCCGCACGGCCATGCTCGCCGGCTTGCTGCACGACATCGGCGAGGTCTACATCCAGCCGGCGTATCTGGATTCTTCGGATCCGCTGGACCTTTTGGGCTACAAGCACCTGGCCGTCCATCCGCGCATGGCGCAAATGCTGCTTGCGTCAACCACCAACTACAGCCCAGCGCTGTGCCAGGCCGTGGGCGAACACCACGAACGGCTCGATGGCTCGGGCTATCCGGCGCGTCTGCTTGGCAAGCAGATGTCGGAGCTGGGGAAGATGCTGTCGGTGGTCGAGGTCACCCTGGGCATCTCGCGCGCCCGCTCGGCGCCAATGAAGCGAACCAGTTTTGCACTGCGCCTGATTCCCGGCGAGTTCGATCTGCGCTACGCCAGTTTCGTCTGCAATATGGCCCAGGAGGCAAACGAGGACCTGCCACAACCGGAAGGCTTGCCGCGCACCGTCCGTATTCTTCATCCCATGGAGCGCATCAAGGAGCGGATGGACGACGTGGCTGCGCTGCGCGGTGAGCTGGTGCGCCACAAGAGCGCCGCGCCCAGCATGGCCATTGTGGAGTTGGCGACCGCCCGACTCGCCCGGCTGCAGACGGCGTGGAACTCGCTGGGTTCCTGGGGTGCCAGCGCCTGCGACCTGTCTGGGGAAATGCATTTCGAGCTTGACATGGCGGATCGCGAACTGAACCAGCGCATGCGCGAACTCCAGCGCGAATGCCTGCTGCTTGCCATGCGCCTGCCGCTCAACGAGCGCGGGCTGCTGGCGCCGCTGTGGCGGGAGTTGCAGGTGGATGAAGTCTGACGGGGTAGTTCATTTCTCCGCCATTAGCGAGTGCTACACCGACAGCGGCTCCTCCTGCATCGCCTCGATCTGCTCTTCGAGCATATCCACCTGCCCGCTCCAGTAGTCGCTGGAGCCAAACCAGGGGAAGTTGACCGGGAAAATCGGGTCTTCCCAGCGCCGGGCCAGCCAGGCGCTGTAATGGATCAGGCGCAGCGTGCGCAGCGGCTCGATCAGCGCCAGCTCGCGCCGGTCGAAACTGCGGAACTGCTCGTAGCCCTCGATGAGCGCGCTGAGCTGGCCGGTGCGCTGGCGCCGGTCGCCCGAGAGCAGCATCCACAAATCCTGCACCGCCGGGCCGCTGCGGGCGTCGTCCAGATCGACAAAGTGCGGGCCGCCGCGGCCCCATTCGTCCAGCGGGGTCCAGAGAATGTTGCCGGGGTGGCAGTCGCCGTGCAGGCGAATCTGGGTGGAAGTTTTCAGGCTAAATTGGCCTCCAGCGCTTGATGGACTAGCGCTGGCAGCTATTGTTTCAAGAGCGCGCTGGCACACGTCCACCCAGCGCGATTGCATGTCCAGCGGCACGGCGGCATGCGCCATCAGCCAATCGCGTGGTTCCGCGCCAAAGCTCTGCACGTCCAACGCCGGTCGGCAGGCGAACGGCCTGGCCGCGCCCACGGTGTGCAGGCGCGCGAGGAAGCGGCCAATCCATTCCAGCACCTCCCAATCGTCCAGCTCGGGCGTGCGACCCCCGCGCCAGGGGCTCACCGAGAACAGGAAATCGCCATGCTGGTGCACGGTCTGGCCACTCAGCACCAGCGGCGCCACGGCCGGCACCTCGGCCTCTACCAGCTCGGCGGAAAAAGCGTGTTCTTCGAGGATTTGCGCCCGGCTCCAGCGCTGTGGCCGGTAGAACTTGGCGACGACGCGCTCGCCGTCTTCCAGCGTGGCCTGGTAGACCCGGTTTTCGTACGACGACAGCGCCATCAGTCGCCCATCGCCATACAGGCCGACGCTGGCCAGGGCGTCCAGCACCTGGTCGGGCGTGAGCTGGGCATAGGGGTGCTGCCCGGTCGGGTGGGAGGGGTCGTCGGGCTGCGCTGGGGTCATGTGCCGATTGTCGCCCGGCGGCCCCGATGGTGCTCGCTGCACGGCTTCAGCCGCGATCGAGCTGCGCGAACGGCAATGCCTGCTTGACCAGGATGACGGTGCAGGGTGCGTCGCGCGCCACGCGCATGGGCACGGTGGCGATGAAGCGCTGCGTCTGCAGGCCGTGCGTGGCGGCGCCCAGGATCATCATGCTCACGTGGTTGCCGGCGGCGTAGCGCACCAGAGCCTGGGCCACGTCGCCGGCTTCGAGCACGTGGTAGCTCACCGGGTGGCCGGCGAGGTCGATGCCCTGGGCCCATTGGCGCAGGCGCGCCATGTGCTGGCGCTGCAGCGTGGTTTCGCTGCGCTCGCTGTCGCTGGCGCTGCTGGCCGAGGGCGAGACCACCGTCACGCAGGCCAGGCGCGCGCCGGGCCGGATGCCTAGCGAGCGCGCCACCGCCTGGCGCAGCGAATACAGCGTGGCGTCCGTCACGTCGTCGTGCGGCACCGCCACCATGACGATGGGCGTGTCCTCGATCTGATGCGCCGGCAGCGGGCTGGGCTCGTAGTGCATGCCCGCCGCGCGTACCCAGCGGCGCAGGTGCGTGCCGATCGGCGTGCCTTCGGTGCGCGCGCCGCGCTCGGTGAGCAGCACCTGGCCGGGGTTGCCGAGGTCGAAGGCCAGGTGGGCGGCCGAGGGGTAGCGCTCTGCGGCCCCCGGCTCCAGGCAGCGCAGGATGATTTCCTGCAGCCACGGCGGTACGTCGGCGCGGTGCTTGCGCGGCGGCACCGGCGTCATCCACAGGCGCTGGCGCAGACCGCCGGCCGTGGTGGGCGCGCCGAAGGGCAGCTCGCCGGTGGCCATCTCATAGAGCATTACGCCGATGGCGAAGATGTCGCTGCGCGGGTCGCCGCGCACGCCCACCACTTGCTCGGGCGCGATCCAGGCGGGCGAACCGACGGCCTTGCGCATCTCCTCGGCCAGGAGGTCCGGGTAGTGCGCGTGACACGACAGGCCGAAATCCAGCAGCACGGCGCTGCCATCGGCACGGACCAGCACGTTGGCGGGCTTGAGGTCGAGGTGGCAGACGTTTTGCTGATGCAGGCTGTGCGCCGCATGCGCAGTGGCCGCGCCCAGGGCGGCGATCTGCTCGGCGCTGCGCTCGGGCAAGGGCGTTTTGTCCAGCCAGTCCTGCAGCGTCTCGCCGGGCACGTACTCCATTACCAGGTAAGGCAGGCGCATCAGGTCGCCAGCGGCGACGAAGCGCGGCACGTGCGGGCCGCTCAGCACCGACAGGATCTGCTGCTCGACCTCGAAGCCGACGATGTTTTCTGCGCCGTCGCCGGCCGTCATGCGCGGGATCTTCATCGCCATGGCGAAGCCGGGCGAGCGCCCCGCCTGCGCGTACTCGACGGCGTAGATGTGCGCCATGCCCCCGGCGTGGATGCATTCGCCGACGCGGAAGCCGTCGATCTCGGTGCCGGGCGCCAGCAGCTTCATCGCGCGCTCACAGGCCTTTTTCCAGCCGCTCGGCGTAGAACGCCGGCAGCCCGGCAGCGCGGATGGCGGCGGCCGTGGCCAGATGGTCGTAGGGGACGCGATGGAAGGTGATGGTGGCCGCCGCATCGTCGAACACGGCGTACATGGCGCGCGCGTCGCCGTCCCGCGGCTGGCCCACGGAGCCCGCGATGGCCAGCCACTGGCGGTGCTGCGGCACCGGAATCGGCACGCCCGGCTCGGGGGCGAAGCGCATCAGCTTGCCGGTGGGCGTGAGGAAATACAGCACCTGCTCGTGCACGTGGCCGCTGAACACGTAGCGGATGGCCGGGTCGAGCTGGCGCGCCGCGTCCATGCTGCGCTCGGCGGCGCCGGAGTCCTCCACGTAGCGCCATTGGGCAGGTGTGTCGGCGCTGGCGTGCGCCAGCAAGGCGCTCGCGCCCAGGCGCGCCGTCAGCGGCAGGGCGCCGAGGAAGGCGCGCTGCGCGGGGCTGAGCTGGTCGTGCGTCCACTGCGCGCCAAGCTCGCTGCGGTCGCGCGGCGCCGGCGGCGGCGCCAGCGCCATGGCGTCGTGGTTGCCCAGCACCAGTTGCGCGCCTTGGGCGGCCAGCGCCATGGCCTGCTCCACCACGGCGGCCGGCTCGCCGCCGTAGCCCACCAGGTCGCCCAGCAGGGCGAACTGCTCGGCCCCATGGGCGCGCGCGTGCTGCAGGCAGGTGGCGAAGGCCTGCCGGTTGGCGTGGATGTCGGACAGCAGGGCGATCTTCATGGCATATCTCCGGCCCCTATCATCGCGCGTGTCGCTGAACGCCGGCTTGCAGCCGGGCCCCGCGCGGCACGGCCAGATTTCAAGCAAAAATAGCTTCCAAAGCTTATACAGTAAGCGCTGGAAGCTATTGTTCTGGAAGTGCCTGGAACGTGGTCCCAGGCCTTCCCGCTCAGGCCAGGGTGATGTTCACGTCGATGTTGCCGCGCGTCGCGTTCGAGTATGGGCAGACTTGGTGGGCGGCGTCGATCAGCTTTTGCGCAGCGTCACGGTCCATGCCAGGCAGCGACACCTTCATACGCACGGCAATGCCGTAGGCGTTGGGAATGGGGCCCAGGTCCACTTCGGCGTCCACAGCCAGGTCTTGCGGCAGCGTGAGCTGCGTCTTGCCGGCCACGGCCTTCATGGCGCCGATGAAGCAGGCCGAGTAGCCGGCGGCAAACATCTGCTCGGGGTTGGTGCCGGTGCCAGGTGTGCCGGGCGAAGAGAGCTTCACGTCCAGGCGGCCATCGTCGCTGCGAGACGCCCCTTCGCGGCCACCGATGGTGTGGGCTTTGGCGGTGTACAGAACTTTTTCGAGTGTGGTCATGGGGGTTGCCTTCAAGGTTGTGCCTGCGGCGCAGGCGGGGGAGAAACGGAATCTGCGGCCGTGCTGCCAGCGGCGAGGGTGCCGCGCAACGCCTGCAGTTGGCGCGTCAGCGCGTGGATTTGCGGCAATTCGAGCTGGCTGTGGGCGCGCACACAGGCCGGTACGCTGCGCGCCTGCAGCTGCAGCGCGCGGCCCGCCGGGGTGAGGGTGATGCGCACGCGCCGCTCGTCCGCGCTGTCGCGGGTGCGCTGCAGCCAGCCCGCAGCTTCGAGGCGCTTGAGCAGCGGGGTGAGCGTGCCGGAATCGAGGAACAGGCGCTCGCCGATGCTGGAGACAGGCAGATCGTCCTGCTCCCACAGCACCAGGAGCACCAGGTACTGGGGGTAGGTGAGGCCCAGGGCATCCAGCAGCGGCTTATAAACCTTGGTCATGGCAAGCGACGCCGAATACAGCGCGAAGCAGAGCTGGTGGTCGAGCAGCAGTTCGGGCGGGCTGGAGGGCGGGAGTCGCGCTGGCATGGCGAAATTATAGTTAGCAATTAAATTGTGTGCAATACAATTGTCCGATGTGCATGACAGTGCGGTGCGTTGGCTGCGCGGGCGGTTCATCGGGGTCAGACCCCAATGAACCCCAATGAACCCCAATAAACCGTCAGTACCCGTACACCCCGCGCCCCGTCTTGCGCCCAAGGTGCCCTGCGGCCACCAGCTCTTTGAGCAGTGGGCAGGCGCGGTACTTGCTGTCGCCGAACTCCTGCAGGTAGACCTCCATCACCGCCAGGCACACGTCCAGGCCAATCATGTCGGCCAGGGCCAGCGGGCCGATGGGCTGGTTGCAGCCGAGTTTCATGCCGGCGTCGATGTCCTCGGGTGTGGCGAGGCCCTCGGCCAGCACAAAGAACGCCTCGTTGATCATGGGCACCAGGATGCGGTTCACGACAAAGCCCGGCGCGTTCTTCACCGTGATGGGCGACTTGCCCAGGCGCAGCGCCAGTGCCTTGACGGCGTCGTGCGTGGCATCACTCGTCTGCACGCCGCGAATCAGCTCCACCAGCGCCATCATCGGCACCGGGTTGAAGAAATGCATGCCGATGAAATGGCCAGGGCGCGAAGTGGCGGCCGCCAGTTTGGTGATCGAGATCGACGAGGTGTTCGAGGCGATCAGCACCTCGGGTCCCGCAATGGCGTCGACCTGCTTCAAGATCTTGAGCTTGAGCTCGTAGTTTTCCGTTGCCGCCTCGATGATGAGCTGCGTGCCCTTGAGGGCTTCATAGTTCGTCGAGGTCTGGATGTGCGCCAATGCTGCATCCTTGTCGGCACCGCTGATCTTTTCCTTCTTGATCAGGCGGTCCAGGCTGTTGGCGACGGTTGCGACGCCCTTGAGAACGGCCGCGTCCGAGATATCCACCATCACCACGTCCACGCCCGCCACTGCGCAGGCCTGCGCGATGCCGTTGCCCATGGTGCCCGCGCCGATGATGCCAACCTTTGTGATTTCCATATAGAGAGCTCTCTTCAAAGTGAAACAGACCTGAACGATGGTAGCGAGAATCGCCTGCGCTTGCGGTTAAGGTGCGCCAGAGCCGCCGCTCGAAGACGGTGGCCCCACTACAAAGGAGACCCATGTTCGACTACATCGTGATTGGCGGCGGCTCTGCCGGCTGTGTGCTGGCGGGACGCCTCAGCGAAGACCCGGCGGTGCGCGTGTGCCTGCTGGAGGCGGGCAAACCCGACAGCAGCGTGCTGATCCACTGCCCGGCTGGCCTGGCTGTGATGGCCAAGTACGAACTCAATGGCTGGGGCCAGAACACCACGCCGCAGCCGGGTCTGAACGGCCGCCGGGGCTACCAGCCGCGCGGCAAGGTGCTGGGAGGGTCGAGCTCGATCAACGCCATGATCTATGCGCGCGGCCAGCACGCGGATTACGACCACTGGGCGGCGCAGGGCAACCCTGGCTGGGCCTGGGACGACGTACTGCCTTACTTCAAGCGCTCAGAGCACAACGAGCGCGGCGCGGACGCGCTGCACGGCAGCGGCGGGCCGCTCAACGTGATGGACCTGCGCTCGCCCAACCCCTTTGCGCAGCATTTTGTCGAAGCCGGTGTGCAGGCCGGTGAGGTGCGCAACGGCGACTTCAACGGCCCGTCGCAGGAAGGCGTGGGCCTGTACCAGGTCACGCACAAGAACGGCGAGCGCTTCAGCGCTGCCAAGGGGTATCTCACGCCGCACCTTGCCAGGCCGAACCTGCGCGTCATCACCGGCGCGCGCGCCACGCGCATCGTGTTGGAGGGCAAGCGCGCAGTCGGTGTCGAGTACGAGCAGGGAGGCGTGCGCCAGACCTTGCGCTGCTCGCGCGAAGTCCTGCTGTCGGCCGGGGCGCTACTCTCGCCACAGCTGCTGATGCTCTCGGGCGTGGGGCCGGGCACGCAGCTGCAGCAGCACGGGATTGCCGTGGCGCACGATCTGCCCGGTGTTGGCATGCATTTGCACGACCACGTGGATGTGGTGCAGGTCATGGACGCGCCGGGCCTCTACGACCTGTTTGGACTTTCACTCCCCGGCGCCCTGCGCATCCTGCGCGGCGTGGGCGAGTGGCGCCGCGCGCGCAGCGGCATGCTGACCACCAACTTCGCCGAATCGGGCGGCTTCATCAAAAGCCGCCCCGAGGAAGCCGCGCCGGATTTGCAACTGCACTTCGTCATCGGCAAGCTGGTGGACCATGGCCGCAAGACGGTGCTGGGCCATGGCTACTCGTGCCACGTCTGCCTGCTGCAGCCCAAGAGCCGGGGCCGCGTGCAGCTCGCCAGCAGTGATCCCAATGCTCTGCCGCTGGTGGACCCCAACTTCCTGGGTGAGCAGGACGACATGGACCGTCTGGTGCGCGGCGTGCGCCGCATGCGCGAAATCCTGGGCCAGAGCGCGCTGGCAAAGTTTGGCGCGCGCGAGTCCAAGGCCTCTGCCGGCGCCACCAGCGACGCACAGATCGAGCAGTTCATCCGCAACCACGCCGACACCATCTATCACCCCGTCGGGAGCTGCCGCATGGGGCCGGGGCCGCTTGATGTCGTGGATGCCGAGCTGCGCGTGCACGGGTTGCAAGGCCTGCGGGTCGTGGACGCGTCCATCATGCCGCGCGTGGTCAGCGGCAACACCAATGCGCCGACCATCATGATTGCGGAGAAGGCGGTGGATTTGCTGCGCAATGCGGCCTGAGCGTCGGCCGGAAATCTCGGGAAAGTTTAGTGAAAACAGGCGCTAGCGTATATTGCATAAGATTTTAAAGCTATTTTTATAGTAGCAAAAGGCTCACGCCTCAAAGCGCCGCCGCGTCAGCGCCAGCGCCACCCAGAACGCCAGCACGGTGGTGGCGATCAGCGTCCCCCCGCTCTGCAGCGCATGCTGCGGCCACGCGTCCATGAACAGCGGGCGCACCAGTTCCACCGCATTCGTCAGCGGCAGCCAGTCCGAAATCGCCCGCACCAGCGGCGGCAGTTGCTCGCGCGGGAAGAACACGCCGGAGAGGAACATCTGCGGCGTGAGCACCAGCGTGAAGTAGTAGGTGAAAAAGTCGTAGCCCTTGGCCAGCGCATTGAAGATGAGCGCGATGGCCGAGAACATGACGCCCACGCACAGCAGCACCGGCCAGGCGACAAGTAGCTTGGGGCTGTGGCTGATGCCCAGCGCCAGCATCACCAGCAATATCGCCGTCACAGTGAACAGCGCCTTGAACGCCGCCCACAGCAGCTCAGCCAGCAGCACGCTGTCGAGGCTGATCGGCGTGTTCATGATGCCCTCCCAGGTCTTTTGCACGTGCATGCGCGAAAAGGCCGAATACAGCGCCTCGAAGCTGGCCGCGTTCATGGCGCTCATGCAGATCGAGCCACTGGCCAGAAACAGGATGTAGGGCACCGGCTCGCCATGCACCGTGAGCTTGCCCACCAGCGCCCCCATGCCGTAGCCGAAGGCCACCAGCCACATCAGTGGTTCGGCAATATTGCCCACCAGGCTGGGAATGGCGAGCTTGCGCCAGACCAGCAGGTTGCGCAGAAACACCGGCCACCAGTTGCGAGAGAGGTCGGGGGCGCGCCAGAGGCTGGGCGGGCGGGTAAGTTCGCCTGTATTCATGCGTCCTGCCGGATCTGGCGCCCGGTCAGTTTGAGGAACAGGTCTTCGAGATTCGCCGGCCGATGCAGGGTGCGCAGCTGCGGCTGCTCCAGCAGCACGTCGAGCAGTGGGTGCGCATTCTGGGTATAGAAAAACACCGTCTCGCCGCTCACTTCGATGCGCTCGGCCAGTGGTGCCAGCCTGGCGTCGTGCTGCCAGGCAAGCGCGCCGGCGCCATAGACCTCCACCACTTCGCGCTCCAGGTGCTCGGCAATCAGGGCGCGGGGCGCGCCTTCGGCAATCTTCTTGCCGTGGTCCAGCACGATGAGGCGCGAGCACAGGCGCTCGGCTTCGTCCATGAAGTGCGTGGTCAGGAGGATGGAGGTGCCGCCCTGCACCAGGCGCTGCAGCCGCTCCCACATCAGATGGCGCGCCTGCGGGTCCAGGCCCGTGGTGGGTTCGTCGAGCAGCAGCAGGTGCGGGGCGTTGACCAGGGCCCGGGCGAGCGAGAGGCGCCGGCGCATGCCGCCCGAGAGCTCGCCGGGCTTGGCGCTGGCTTTGTGGCTCAGTGCGGCAAATTCGAGCAGTTGGGGAATGCGCTCATCCAGCAGCGCGCGGCCCAGACCGAAATAGCGCCCGTAGACACGCAGGTTTTCAGAGCAGTTGAAGTCCGGGTCGAGCGTGTCGAACTGTGTCACCACCCCCAACTGCTGCTTGATGGCCAGCGCGTCGCGCGGCATGGCGAGCGGCGCGCCGCCTGCCGGCGGGTGGTAGTGGATGCTGCCGGTGTCCGGCGCCGTGAGCCCCAGGCACATGCGGATGGTGGTGGTCTTGCCCGCGCCGTTGGGGCCGATCACGCCCAGGCATTCGCCGGGGGCGATGGCAAAGGAGACGCCGTCCACCACCACCGCGCTGCCGTAGGATTTGCAGAGCCCGGAGACGTCGAGCAAGGGCGGTGGGGCCAGCGGGGCCGCGAGCGGTGGTGTGGAGGGCGCCGCAGCGTCGGTAGGGACCATGTGCGTGCATTCTCCCGCACGGCAGCGCCCGCTTGTGCAAGCCTTCAAATTTTAGATAAAAAGTGCCTCTGGCGCTTATTAGATAATCGCTTACAGCTATCAAAACAAGAGCGATTGCACCGCTGGCCAGCGCTTACTGAAACGCCACTTCGGCAAAGCTGCGGAGCTTGCGGCTGTGCAGGCGGTGGACGCCCCCGGCGCGCAGGATGTCCACCGCGCGCATGCCGATGCGCAAATGCTGGTCCACGCGCTCGCGGTAGAAATGGTTGGCCATGCCGGGCAGCTTGATTTCGCCGTGCAGCGGCTTGTCGCTCACGCACAGCAGCGTTCCATAGGGCACGCGAAAGCGAAAGCCGTTGGCGGCTATGGTTGCGCTTTCCATGTCCAGCGCCACCGCGCGGCTCTGGCTGAAGCGCCGCTGGGGGGTGTTGTCGGGCAGCAGTTCCCAGTTGCGGTTGTCGGTGCTGGCCACGGTGCCGGTGCGCATGATGCGCTTGAGCGCGCCGCGCTCCATCTGCGTCACGTCGGCCACGGCCTGCTCCAGCGCCACCTGGATCTCGGCCAGCGCGGGAATGGGCACCCACAGCGGCAGTTCTTCGTCCAGCACATGGTCTTCGCGCACGTAGGCGTGGGCCAGCACGTAGTCGCCCAGCTGCTGGGTGTTGCGCAGGCCCGCGCAGTGGCCCAGCATCATCCAGGCGTGCGGGCGCAGCACGGCGATGTGGTCGGTAATCGTCTTGGCGTTGGCCGGGCCGACACCGATGTTGACCATGGTGATGCCGCTGCGATCCTGGCGCACCAGGTGGTAGCCGGGCATTTGCGGCAGGCGGGGCGGCGGCGCACCCAGGTCGTCCACACCCTGCGCCGGTAGGCCTGTGCGGCGCGTGACCACGTTGCCGGGTTCGATAAAGGCGATGTACTCGCTCTCGGGGTTGGCCATTTCGGCGTGGCCCAGGCGCACGAACTCGTCGATGTAGAACTGGTAGTTGGTGAACAGCACGAAGTTCTGGAACCACTCGGGCGCCGTGCCGGTGTAGTGGCGCAGGCGGTGCAGCGAATAATCCACGCGCGGCGCGGTGAACAAGGAGAGCGGCTGCGCCTCGCCCGGGCGATGGGTCCAGGTGCCGTTGGCGATGCCGTCGTCCATGGCGGCGAGATCGGGCAAATCAAAGCGGTCGCGCATCAGCATGCGCCGCTCGACGCTGAGCTGGCCTTCGACGTGGTCATGCTCGGCAAACGAGAAGTGAATGGGAATCGGGTGCTTGCTCAGCCCGACTTCCAGCTCTACGCCGTGGCTCTTGCGCAGCAGGCGCAGTTGCTCGGTGTAATAACCACCGAAGAGGTCGGGCCGGGTGAGTGTGGTCTCAAACGTGCCAGGCCCTTCGACGAAACCATAGGCCAGCCGCGTGTCTGCACGCGCCACGGTGGTGGTGTGCAAGCGCACGTAGGGGTAGAAGGCGCGCACGCGCTCGGGCACGTCGTCGCCGGCCACGAAGCGCTGCATGGCGCCGCGCAGGTGCTCAATTTGTTGCTGGTAGAGCAGTTGGATCTGGGCGACGGCCGCGTCCGGGTCGGAGAAGTGGGCGGCGGGAACGGGGGCAGTGGTGAGCGGCATGCGCGTATTGTCCACGCCGCATGTGACACAGTTTCAGCGCTGCTGCTCCAGCCAGGTCCGGGTTTGCGCCGCATCCATGGGCCGCGCGATGCCGTAGCCCTGCGCCAGGTCGCAGCCGAGGCGGGCCAGCAAGGCCAGTTGATCCGCCTGCTCGACGCCTTCGGCCACGGTGCGCAATTTCAGGCTGCGGCCCAGTTCAACAATGGCGGTGACGATGGCCACGTCGTCGCTGCTGCCCGGCGTGTCCATGACAAACGAGCGGTCGATCTTGAGCTTGGCAATGGGATAGCGCTTGAGGTACGCGAGCGAGGAATAGCCGGTGCCGAAGTCGTCGATGGCAATGCCCACGCCCAGCGCCTCGATGGCCTGCAGCGTCTGCAGCACCTGATCGCTTTGCTGCATCAGCGCCGTTTCGGTGAGTTCGACTTCAAGAAACTGCGGCTCCAGGCCTGTCTCGGCAAGCACGGCGGCGATTTCCCGGGCCACGTCGCGTTGGCGGAACTCGAAGGCCGACAGGTTCACGGCCACCGGCACCTGGGGGAGGCCCGCGTCGTGCCAAGCCTTTAGCTGGCGGCACGCGTCCAGCATGACCCAGCGGCCGATGGGTGTGATCAAGCCATGGGTTTCGGCAAAGGCGATGAATTCGGCGGGCTCCAGCAGCCCGCGCTCGGGGTGCTGCCAGCGCACCAGCGCCTCGAACCCGGCCAGCTTGCCGCTTGCCACATGCACCACCGGCTGGTAGTGCAGCACCAGCTGCCTGTCTGCCACGGCGCTGCGCAGTTCGCGCTGCAGCTGAAGGGCGGCCATGGCTTCGCCCGCCATGCCGGGGGCGCTGAATTGCTGGTTGCCGCGGCCGCTTTCCTTGGCGTGGCGCAGGGCGGCTTCGGCCTGGCGCAGCAAGCCGGGGGCCGTTTTCTCGTCGTCGGGAAACAGGCTGATGCCGATGGACGCCGACAGGGACACGCTGGTTTGCTCCACCGCGAGCGGCTGCGCGAGGGCAGGGAACAACGCATCGGCCAAATGGGCGGCGGCGCTGCGATCGGCGCTGGGAAGCACGATGACGAACTCGTCGCCCCCCGGGCGGGCAATAAAGCCGCGTTCGGCCACGCAGGCGCGCAAACGCTGCGCCAGGGCGCAAAGAATCTGGTCGCCCACGGCGTGGCCGAGTGAGTCGTTGATGGTTTTGAAGTGATCGAGGTTGACCACCAGCACTGCCACCTGCTTCTGGCGCGGGGTTTGCGCGCTGCGCGCCTGCGCCAGCGCCAGGCTGAGCTGCTCCAGCAGCGCGCGGCGATTGAGCAGTTCGGTCAAGGCGTCGTGCAGGGCCAGAAACGCCTCGCGCTCCTGCATGTTCTTGCGAGCGGTGATGTCGCGCACCACCACCACCCGGTAGTCGGCGCCATGCTGCGGCATGGTCTTGCCCATCACTTCGATGGGGATCTCGTGGCCATCGCGGTGCAGGATGCAGACCTCGTACAAATACTCGCTGGCGCTGCGCGTGTAATTGAGTGCTTTGCCGCGGTAGGCGGGGGCAATGAAGTCAAAGATGTTTCGGCCGACCACCTCGTTGCGAGGAAAACCGGTGAGGCGCGTCATGGCGTCGTTGCAATCGAGCATGACGCCGTCGCAATGGAAAACGATGGCTTCCTCGGTGGCGGCGGCAAATTTGCGCGTGCGCTCTTCGCTCTCGCGCACCGCGCGTTCGGCTTCCCAGCGCTGCGTGGTGTCGGTAATGACGGAAAGCAAGCCTGTCTGGCGCCCCGAGGCATCCAGGTAAGGCGTCAGAACGATGCTGAGCATGCGAACACTGCCATCGGTCCTCAGGTGTGTGCGCAGGTAGTTGACGCGCTCGCCGCCCTGGCAGCGCTGCACCTGCGTTTCAATCTCGGCCCAGGCCGCCGGGCCCACGATCTCCTCAATGGTGCACCCCACAATCGACTCGCTGGTAAAACCGTACAGAGAGGCGTACGCGGCGTTGGCAAAGCGGCAGCCGCGGGTCTGGGTGTCGAAAAACGAGACCAGAGCGTCCAGGGAATCGGCGACGAAACGCAGCAGCTCCGAGTCATCCGGAACGGTGGCTTGCCCTAGTGCAGCAACTGGCGTGGTTTCAGTCATTGAATCCAGGAGGGGTGGAGGCGGGGCAGGGAGCTGCTCGCAACAATAGCTTACTCGTGACACGCCGAGGATGTTTTCTGTTTTGTCATAGGTCAAATTCCACGGGGCAGACGGCATGCCTGTCCACCGTGGCCTTTTCCTGCGGGCGCCCGCATGGCCGGGGTTCGCCATCGATAATGGCCCCATGACTTCCACTTCCGTGCCAAACGCACCCGGCTTTGACACGCTCGCGCTCAGCCCCGCGACCCTCGCCAATCTGCAGCAGCTGGGCTACTTGCAGATGACCCCCATCCAGGCCGCCAGCTTGCCGCCCGCGCTGCTGGGCAAGGACCTCATTGCCCAGGCCAGCACCGGCAGCGGCAAGACCGCCGCCTTTGGCCTGGCGCTGCTCGCACGCCTGAACCCGCGCTGCTTTGGCGTGCAGGCGCTGGTGCTGTGCCCCACGCGCGAGCTGGCCGACCAGGTCAGTGAAGAAATCCGGCGCCTGGCGCGCGGCACAGACAACGTCAAGGTCGTCACGCTGTGCGGCGGCGTGCCGCTGCGCGGCCAGGCGCAAAGCCTGTCGCATGGCGCGCACATCGTCGTCGGCACACCCGGCCGCGTCATGGACCACCTGGAGCGCCAGCACCTGGCGCTGGACCAGCTCAATACTTTGGTGCTCGATGAGGCCGATCGCATGCTCGACATGGGCTTTTTCGACGACATCGCCACCGTGGCGCGCCAGTGCCCGAAGAACCGCCAGACGCTGTTGTTCTCGGCCACCTACCCGGATGGCATTGCCAAGCTCAGCCAGCAGTTCATGAAAGAGCCGCAGCGCATCACCGTGCAGGCGCAGCACAGCGCCGGCAAGATCGAGCAGCGCTGGTACGAGGTGAAAAATTCCGAGCGCCTGCACGCAGTCTCGCAACTGCTCGCACACTTTCGCCCCGAGTCGTCGATTGCCTTCTGCAACACCAAGCAGCAGTGCCGTGACCTGGTGGCGGTGCTGCAGGCGCAGGGTTTCAGTGCGCTGGCGCTGTACGGCGAGCTGGAGCAGCGCGAGCGCGACCAGGTGCTGGTGCAGTTTGCCAACCGCAGTTGCTCGGTGCTGGTGGCCACCGACGTGGCGGCACGCGGCCTGGACATCGCCGATCTGGCTGCCGTCATCAACGTGGACGTGACGCCCGACGCCGAGGTGCACATCCACCGCATCGGCCGCACCGGCCGGGGCGACGCAGAGGGCCTGGCGCTCAACCTGGTCAGCATGGACGAAATGGGCAGTGTCGGAAAAATTGAAGTGCTGCAGGGCCGCGCGTCGCAGTGGCAGCCGGTCGCTGAACTCAGCCCCAGCGGCAGCGGGCCGCTGGTGCCGCCCATGGCCACCATCCAGATCATTGGTGGGCGCAAGGAAAAGATCCGCGCTGGCGACGTGCTGGGCGCGCTCACCGGCGACATGGGCTTTGCCCGCGAGCAGGTGGGCAAGATCAACGTCAACGAGTTCTCGACCTACGTGGCGGTCGAGCGCGGCATCGCCGAGCAGGTGGTCTCGCGCCTCAACGCCGGGCGCGTCAAAGGCAAAAGCGTGAAGGCGCGGCTGGTGATGGATTGATCGGCAAGAATTTCTAATGAAAATGCCCTTCAGCGCTTATAAGATAAGGGCTGGATGCTATCTTTTTTGCCTTGGCGCATTGCGCACCGATGGTGCAGTGCTTCAGGGCCGCGCTCCAGAGGCTTCCAGCATCTGCACCATGGCCGTGTAGCTGCGCTGGCGCGCCAGGTGCAGCGGCGTGTTGCCGTGGCGGTCGGTGAGTGTGGTGCTGGCGCCCGCATCCAGCAGTGCCTTGAGCGTCGCCTGGTGGCGCGGTCCGCCGTCGCCGAGGACGATGGATTCGATCAGCGCGGTCCAGTGCAGGTTGTTGACGTGATCCAGCGGCGCGCCGGCCGCAATCAGTTGACGCACCACGCCGTCGTTCCCCAGGTGGGCTGCAGCGATCAGCGCGGTGCCGTCCCAACGGCTGGTGGTCTGGCGGGCGCTGGCGCCGAGGCGGAGCAGCTCTGCCAACGTGGCTTCATCGTTGGCCACGGCCGCGATGGTCACGGCGTCGTAGCGGTCGTTTTCCAGCGCATCAAGCGATGCGCCCGCCTGCGCCAGCAGCCGCAGAGCTTCGCGCTGGCGCGCAAAGGCGGCCACGTGCAGGGGTGTGCGGCCCTGGGCGTCGCGCGCATCCACAACGGGGTGGGTGGCCAGCAGGCGTTTGAGCGCTGTGGTGTCACCGTTGGCAACCGCGGCGTGCAGGCCCCTGTAGTTCGCGACCTGCCCGGCGCTGGGAGCCACCTGCGCGCTGGCGGGTAATGGCGCGAACATGGCGCTTGCCAGCGCAGCACTGGCAAGCGACCGGGGTCCAACCAGCCTTTGTAGACGCAGCTTCATGGCGGCAGCTCTCGGTATAGTCGATGCCTTACTTCAGCTGCTCTTGCACGGTGGCGATGGCCGCCACGGCGCACTGTTCGTCCAGATGGCCTCCGGGCGCACCGGCCACGCCCACTGCGCCGATCACTTCGCTGCCCACCTTGACGGGCACGCCGCCACCCAGCAGCAAATAACCGGGGATGTTCACCAGATTGGCCGCCGCCGGGTTCTTCTGGGCGCCTTCCATGATGGCCAATGTCGTGTTCTTGGCTGAGGCCGATGTAAAGGCCTTCAGGCGGCTGGCTTCCACGGTGTGCGGGCCTGCATTGTCGGCGCGTTGCACCGCGCGCACGGTGCCGGCGCGGTCCACTACGGTCGCGGTGACGTTGTAGCCACCTGCGGTGCAGCTGGCCACTGTTTGCGCAGCAATCTTGGTGGCCAGTTCGAGCGACATGTTGCGCTCGGTGCGCACGCCTTCTGCTTGCGCCGTGGTGGTGGCGAATGCGAGCAGGCAAGCAGTAGCAAGGGTGGCGGCTTTGAGGGTGTGCAGCGATGCGGTCATGGTGTTCTCCGGGGGTGCGCCACACCGTGTGGCGCGATGGAAGAACTGTAAGAAATGACTGCTGCGCTGACCATTCGTGTCGCTACGCGCGGAACTCCGTAGAACTACGGAGCTCGCAAAACCTGTCCACAAGACCAATAACGAGTTCTAAGACCCAGGCCCGCCGGTGTCCTGCTCCACCAGCGCCGCGTACCGGCGAATGAGCTGCGCCAGCGATTGCGCTTCGAGCTTGGCGAACAAGCTGGCGCGGTGGCTTTCCACGGTGCGCGGCGAGAGTTCCAGCGCACGGCCAATGTCCTTGTTGGTCAGGCCTTCCACAATCAGTCCCAGCACTTCGCGTTCTCGCGGCGAGAGCTGGCCGTATCGGATTGCTGCCTGGTGGTCGACCTGGTATCGCTCACGGGTGCGCACATGCTGGCGCACCGCGCTTTGCAGCGATTCAATCAGCCGCTCGTCGTCCACCGGTTTTTCCAGAAACTCGGCAGCGCCGGCCTTGAAGGCGCGGCGGCACATGTCCACCGTGCCGTGGCCCGTGAGCAAAATCACCGGCTGGTCCACGCCTTCCTCCAGCAATTGCTCCAGCAGGCTCAAACCGCTGATGCCGGGCATGCGCACGTCGAGCACGATGGCGCCGATGTGGGCGCGGTCAAACGAGGCCAGGAACGCGTGGGGATCGCCCCAGGTTTGCACGCGCAAGCCCACGGTGGCGATCAGCAGTGCCAGGCCCTCGCGGACGGCGGCATCGTCGTCCACCAGGTGAATCAGGGGAGAAAGCGAGGGTGCGGTGTCGGTCATGGCATGGGCGGGGCCGCAGGCAGAAAAAGCAGGAATTCGGCGCCCTCGGCCAGCTCGGGCGCGAGGCGGAGATGGCCGCCCATGGCCTCGGCCAGGCTTTCGCTCAAGGGCAAACCCAGCCCCAGGCCGCCGGGGCGACTGGAATAGAACGGCTCGAACAGGTGCGCGCGGGCATCCGCGCTCAGGCCCGGCCCGCGATCGCGCACGGACAGCAGCACTTGCCCGCCAGTTGCCGGTCGCAGGCCAAGCCGCACCACGCGCCGCTGCGCAGGCACCTGCTCCAAGGCCTGCAAGGCATTGGTGAGCAGGTTGTGAATGATCTGCTGCAGCGCCACGGGTTCGGCAAGCACCAGCGGCAGTTCGGAGGCGACGTCTACTTCGCTGACCACCCCGCGCCGGGCCAGCTCGGGTGCCAGCAGGTGCAGCGCCTCTTGCACCGCGGCCGGCAGCGCCACCGCCTGCGCATGGCCGGCCAGGTCGGGGCGCTCCACGAGCCGGCGCAGGCGCCCGACGACGTCGGCGGCGCGGCGTGCCTGCTGCACGCTCTGGCCCATCGCCGTGCGCGCGGTGTCCAGGTCGGGCGGTGCGTCGCCCAGCAGGCGTTGCGCCGCCTGGGTGCTGGCCAGCAGAGCGGTCAGTGGCTGGTTCAACTCGTGTGCCATGCCCGCCGCCAGCTCGCCCAGGGTGTTGAGCCGCGCCACTTGGCCCAACCGCAGCAGTTGTTCGGCGCGCAAGCGCGCCTCGCGCTGGTGCCAGAGCGTGCGAACAGACATGAGCGCAACGGCGCTGCCCAGCATCCAGCCCAGCATTGCCAGCCAGGGCAGCTCGCTCCAGGCGACGACGCGCTCGGCCCGCACCTCGAACGGCTGGCTGGGCGAGGCCAGCGTCTTGCGAAACCCGTAGCGCCAACCGCGCTCGGGAATGCTCCCCGCCTGAAGCACCAGCGACTGTCCGTCGTGTTCGAGTAGGACGCGCACCGGGCTGGCTTTCGCATCCATGGGCCACTCGAACCAGGGTACCGTGGCCTGCAGGTCCAGCAGCAGGGCATAGCTGACGGGCTCACCTGCCTGCACCATCCAGTATCGCCCGGCGGCCAGATCCGTCTGCGCCAGCACCGATCGGCCCAAGCTGCGCGATCTCGCTTGCGCCTGCGCCAGAAGCGCCGCCAACGGCGATGGCCAGAGGGCGTCGCCTGGGCGCGCCAGCACGGCAAGAATTTGTGGATACACCGAGGGCAGTCGACGCGCTGCGGCTGCGCTGCCATCGGGGTTGGGCTGCAGCAGCACCAGCGTGGCCATCACCGCATCGTTTTGCACCATCTGCTGGCTGAGCAACCGGTGCACGATGCGGGCATCGGTTTCAAATGCCGCCTGCATTTCGCCAAGGCGCGCGTGGCCCAGCCAGCCGGCGCCGAGGGCGGCGACCAGAAGCCAGGCCCCCAACCAGGCCAAAGGGCGCCACCGGGAATTCATGCAGCAATTCTGTCACGCACCTGCGCAGGCGCAGTTTTGCTGTAATTCGGCGTGGACGGGGTGTCCGCACAACGGCAAGGAGATGCGAATGATGGCAATGCTTCAGCGCGTGCGCGACGCGCGTGTCGAGGTGGCGGGCGAAGTCGTAGGCCAGATCGGTCCGGGCCTGCTGGTGCTGGTCTGCGCCGAGCGCGGCGACACCGAAGCCGAGGCCGACCGGCTGCTCGCCAAGCTGCTCAAGCTGCGCATTTTCAGCGACGCCGCCGGCAAGATGAACCTCAGCGTGCAGGACATATCCGGCGGCTTGCTGCTGGTGAGCCAGTTCACCCTGGCCGCAGACACCACAGCTGGCAACCGCCCCGGTTTTTCGCAGGCCGCCACACCTGACGAAGGGCGCAGGCTGTTCGACTACTTCGTCGCCCAGGCCCGTGCTGCGCACCCCGAGGTGCAGACCGGGCGCTTCGCTACCGACATGCAGGTGCATCTGGTGAACGACGGGCCGGTGACGATTCCGCTGCGCATCGCGCCAGCGCTTCCAAAACGATAGCTTGGAAAGCTTTTTCCATAAGCGCTAGAGGACAATTTCAATAGAAATTATTGGCGATAGAAGAAGATCGCCGTCATCACCAGCCCCGTCAGCACAATCCCCCCGCGCAGCCAGGGCGCGGGAATGCGCCGGGCCACCCGCGCGCCGCCGTAGCCGCCCAGCGTGGCGGCCACCATCATCATCAGCGCCTGCGGCCACAGCACCACCCCGCCGGCGGCGTAGATGGCCACAGCGATGGCGGTGAGCAGGGCCGAGACCCAGTTCTTGAGCCCGTTCATCGCGTTCAAGTTGGTCTGACCGAGCAGCCCGAACAGCGCCAGCAGCAAGATGCCCAGGCCCCCGTTGAAGTAGCCGCCATAGGCCGCAACGATCAACACGCCTGCCGTGGCTTTGGCGGTGGACGGCTTGCCGCCCGCCGTCCATTCGCGCAGCTTGGGGCCGAGAGCAAACAGCAGCGTGGCGGCCAGCAGCAGCCAGGGCACGATGATGGAAAACAGGTCGTTGGACGTGACCAGCAACAGCCCCGCACCCGCTGCACCGCCGATGAGCGAGAGCAGCACCAGGCGCGGCATGGACAGCCCCGGCGGCGGCTGCGTGTCTTCGCGAAAGCCCCAGGCACCGGCCGCGTAGCCGGGCAACAGCGCCACGGTGCCGGTGGCGTTGGCTACCACGGGCGGCACGCCGGTGAACACCAGCGCGGGCAAGGTCAGGAAGCTGCCGCCCCCGGCGACGGCATTGAGAGCACCGGCTACAAAGGCGGCGGCGAGAAGCAGGGAGGTATCGAACATGGGAGATGCGGGACGGGCGTCGCGCCAAGCCAGAGTGTTAGGGCTATCTTAGGTGCGGCTTATTCTGAGTTTCAGCTTTATTACGTGCAAATTGGGTTGTAGTGCTGCGCCTGATGGCGCGATGGCGTGCTTGCTTGCCAAGGCAACGAGTGCGCGCCCATGCACTTTTTTACATGCTCACGCGTACGGGTCGGCAAAACCCAGCTCGCCCAGGATGGCGGTTTCGTAGGCTTCCATCTCCTGGGCATCCTGCGCGCTGGTCTCATGGTCCCAGCCCTGGGCGTGCAGGGCGCCGTGCACCAGCAGGTGTGCGTAGTGCTCCTCCAGGGTTTTGTTCTGCTCCAGCGCCTCGCGCGCCACTACTGGGGCGCACAGCACCAGGTCGGCCAGCACCATGGGCTCCTGCGCGTAGTCGAAGGTGAGCACGTTGGTGGCGTAGTCCTTCTGGCGGTAGTCGCGGTTGAGCTGGCGGCCTTCGTCCTCGTCCACGATGCGCACGGTGATCTCGGCGTCGGCTTCGAGCGTGTGGCGAATCCATCGTGCCACCCGGTGGCGCGCCAGCACGGCGCGGTGCTCGGGGGCGGCGGCAAAGCGCGCGAACTGCAGGGACAAGGAAAGTGCAGGCAGAGCCATAAATTTATGGTGTTTTAGGCCTCTAGCGCTTATCAAGTAAGCGTTAGCAGCTATATAAAAAATAGCAAACTACGTCGCCCGAGCACGCCCCGGCCGCCCGGCAGCGTCGTAGGCGTCCACGATGCGTGCCACCAGCGGGTGGCGCACCACGTCCGCGCTGGTAAAGCGCGTCACCGAAATGCCTTTGACGCGCTTCAAGATATGTTCGGCTTCAACCAGGCCGCTCATTGCGCCCTTGGGCAGGTCGATCTGGCTGACGTCGCCGGTCACCACAGCCTTGGCGCCAAAGCCGATGCGGGTGAGGAACATTTTCATCTGCTCGGGCGTGGTGTTCTGCGCTTCGTCCAGGATGACGAAGGCGTTGTTCAGCGTGCGCCCGCGCATGAAGGCCAGCGGCGCGATTTCGAGCTGGTTGCGCTCGAACGCCTTTTGCACCTTGTCGTAGCCCATGAGTTCGTACAGCGCGTCGTACAGCGGGCGCAGGTAGGGGTCGACCTTCTGCGCCAGATCGCCCGGCAGGAAGCCCAGGCGTTCGCCCGCTTCCACCGCCGGGCGTGTGAGCACGATGCGCTGCACGGCCGAGCGCTCGAGCGCATCCACCGCGCAGGCCACGGCCAGATACGTCTTGCCCGTGCCCGCCGGCCCGATGCCCAGGCTGATGTCGTGCGTGGCGATATTGGCCAGGTACTGCGCCTGGGTGGCGGTGCGCGCGCGCAGGTCGGCGCGGCGTGTGGTGAGCTGCGAGCCGTCCACCAGGGCATCGGCCAGCTCGCCGTCCCCAGCCAGCATGAGCTGAATGGTCTCGTCGCTCACCGGGCGCTCGGCGATTTCGTAGACCGCCTGCAGCATCTCCATGGCCTGATTGGCGCGTGCCTTGGGGCCATCCACCTTGAACTGCTCGTGCCGGTGCGCAATGCTGACCTGCAGCGCCGCCTCGATGGTGCGCAAATGGCAGTCGGCCGGGCCGCACAGGTGCGAGAGGCGCGAGTTGTTGTGGGGAGTGAAGGTGTGGCGCAGGATCACGCTGATAATTCCGGGCGGTAAGGCAAACGGTGAAGCGCCACACGCGCTGTAAGCGCGCTTTGCACGGTGTGCGCAAAGTGACAAGAAGGACTGCAATGATAGGCAAGTTGACCGGCACCCTGCTGGAGAAGAATCCCCCCGAGGTGCTGCTCGATTGCCACGGCGTGGGTTACGAGGTGCAGGTGCCCATGAGCACCTTCTACAACCTGCCGGCGCTGGGCGAGCGCGTCAGCCTGCTCACGCAGTTCATCGTGCGCGAGGACGCGCAGCTGCTGTACGGTTTTGCCAGTGTGCAAGAGCGCGCCGCTTTCCGCGAGCTGATCAAGGTGGCCGGCGTCGGCCCGCGCACGGCGCTGGCGGTGCTCTCGGGCATGGGCGTGGGCGATCTGGCGCAGGCCATCACCTTGCAGGAGGCGGGCCGCCTGGTGAAAGTGCCTGGTATCGGCAAAAAAACGGCCGAGCGTTTGCTGCTGGAGCTCAAAGGCAAGTTGGGCGCCGAACTCTCGGGCGCGGCGGCGCTGGCCAAGAGCGACGCGCAGGCCGATATTTTGCAGGCGCTGCTGGCGCTGGGCTACAACGACAAGGAAGCGGCAGCGGCGCTCAAGGCACTGCCGGCGGATGTGGCGGTGAGTGAGGGTATCCGGCTGGCGCTGAAAAGCCTGGCGAAATAGCGGCGGCGCGCGGATTGCGCAGGAACAACAAGGAGCAGGTATGCAAATCAGAGCGGGCGCAATGCACTGGGCGACATGGCTGTTGGTGGTTGCGGGCCTCACGGCTTGCGGTGGCGGCGCAGACGATGCGACGCAGCCGGCACGGACGCAGGCCGCGCCGCTGCTGCAATCCGAGGCATGGGTTCAACCGTCTGGCGTGCAGGCACAGGTCGGTGTCAAGGCTCGGGCTCTGACACCAGCCGCCGTGCCTCTGCCGACGCAGGTGCAATTGGGCGAACTCGTCCGGACAAAAGGCGCTGCACTGCAAGAAGGTGGTGCGCGGCTGGTGGGTGTGTCCCGTGCACTCGCCGAAACGGCCGAGCCCGATGGTCTTGCCGCCCGGTTGCGTTGGAAGGACACACCGACTGGCGCCAAGGTGGCGGCACTGAGTGTTTCGGCGAGCGGAGCGCAAGGTTTGCGGCTCGCATTGCGTATAGAGACCTTGCCAGCCGATGCATTGCTGCGGGTGTACAGCCAGGCGCGGCCCGAGACGGTCTATGAAGTTGCCGGACAGCAGGTGTTGGACGCCATTGCGCGCAATCTGGCCGCGGGGGAAACCGGTGATGCCGCGCACACCTGGTGGACGCCAGAACTTGGCGCAGACGAGCAGACGCTGGAGATCGAGCTTGCGCCCGGCACCGATCCGCAGGCCCTGCGTATCTCGGTGCCGCGGGTTTCGCACATCTTCGAAGATCTGTCGGTGCCGCCGGAGGGCGCACTGGTCAGCAAAATCAACGAGTCAGCCTCCTGCAACCTGGACGCCAGCTGCTACGACGAGGTCGCTGCGCAGCGCAATGCGGTGGCGCGCATGGTATTCACCAAGGACGGCAGCACCTATGCTTGCACGGGGACGCTGCTGAATGACCTGGCCTCTTCGGGTACGCCGTATTTCCTGAGCGCCAACCACTGCATTTCTACTCAGGCAGCAGCCAGCAGCCTACAGACCGACTGGTTTTACCGTTCACCCACCTGCAACAGCCGCACGCTCTCGTCGGCCTCGGTGCGCCGCTTTGGTGGAGCAACCTTGCTGTATGCCAATGCCGCAAGCGACACTGCCCTGGTGCAACTCAATGACGCCCCCCCGCCCGGTGCTGCATTCGCGGCCTGGGACGCCACGCCGCAAGCGAGCGGAGCTGCCGTATTCGGCCTGCACCATCCGAGCGCCGATCTGCTCAAAGTGAGCTTCGGGACATTGATGGGCCAGTTGTCCTGCACTGGCGGCGCTGGAACGAATTTCACCTGCAGCGGGAGCACGGGCAATTACTACCGGGTGCAATGGTCCAGCGGAACCACGGAGGGCGGCAGCAGCGGCTCGGCCCTGTTTCGCGGTCGCTACGTGGTAGGGACGCTGTATGGCGGAGCGGTCAGCTGCACCGCAACCGGGGGGTTTGACGCGTATGGGCGCCTGGATGTGGCGTACAACGACGGAATCAAGAAATGGTTGGCCGGCAGCGGCAGCGGCAGCGGCAGCGGCAGCGGCAGCGGTGGTGGTGGGGTCTCGACGCTGGGCAGCCTATTTCGGACAATGCTGAGCCCAAAATGACTTCCCCCAAATGCGCATGAACATTTGAGAGAAGTAGCACACAAGTTACTTGGCGTTGATCAAGTTTTTCAGAGTATCGCCACCTTCGATCGAATAAACCTTGGTGGCAAGAGACGTGACATCGGTAATGGAGATGCTGACGCTCTTCAAATTGTCGGTGGTTTTTTCCCTGGAGAATGCGCATATTGCTTCGCCTGGAAGAAAACTTACCAATATGCCTGCGTCTGTTGGGCGTCCGGGCGTGCGGCCTACGCCCGAGGTATAAACCGTCGTTACGTCGGAAGAGGATCCACCGAGGAGACTGCCATTTAAATATCTGCTGCCAAGCCAATCATCGTTGGTCCAGACATTGACGCCCTTGAGATCTTGTACTAACAGAGTGGAATCTGAATTCTCTTCATTGGATTCGGCAAATACAACCAAAACTTTGGAGCCTTGAAACGTTGTGCCTCCGCTTTCAATGATGGTGCAGCCTGACGCCGATGCGGTTCGTGATTGAAGATTGTTGGTGCTGATATTCAAGAGGCCTGCGTGCGAGGAGAGAGTAAAAATGGACAGAATGCAAAAAACGGTAGATTTTATATTTTTCATATCTGGCTTAAGGAATATTAAATATGTATGCGGTAAATTTATTTAAAATTTCTGACTGATATAAATAATACGTTGACCGACATTTGTCGAAATAGGTGTTAACCCTTATGCATTGCAGCAATTTAAATGAACTCTCATTTGGCCCTACAGTCTATGTCAGAATGTTTGCTGGAAACATGCCTACGTGACCATCCAGACCGACGATTTCGCTCCCGCGCCGGCCAAGCGCGTTATTTCTGCCGCCCCCGCGTCACCGCAGGAAGAGGCCATCGAGCGCGCCTTGCGCCCCAAGCTGCTGCAGGAGTATGTCGGCCAGGCCAAGGCGCGCGAACAATTGGAGATATTCATTGGCGCCGCCAAAAAGCGCGGCGAGGCGCTGGACCATGTGCTGCTGTTTGGCCCCCCTGGCCTGGGCAAGACCACGCTCAGCCACATCATTGCCGCCGAACTGGGCGTGAACCTGCGCCAGACCAGCGGCCCGGTGCTGGAAAAGCCCAAGGATCTGGCGGCGCTGCTGACCAATCTGGAGCGCAACGATGTGCTCTTTATTGATGAGATCCATCGCCTCAGCCCAGTCGTCGAAGAAATCCTCTATCCCGCGCTGGAGGACTACCAGATCGACATCATGATCGGCGAAGGCCCGGCGGCGCGTTCCATCAAGCTCGACCTGCAGCCCTTCACCCTGGTGGGCGCCACGACGCGCGCCGGCATGCTGACCAGTCCGCTGCGCGACCGCTTCGGCATCGTCGCGCGGCTCGAGTTTTACACGCCTGAAGAACTGGCCCGCATCGTCAGGCGCAGTGCCGGGCTGTTGGGAACCCCCATGGACGACGCCGGTGGTTTCGAGCTGGCGCGGCGCTCGCGCGGTACGCCGCGCATTGCCAACCGACTGCTGCGCCGCGTGCGCGACTATGCCGAGGTCAAGGGTGAGGGCCACATCACCCAAGATATTGCCAACCGGGCGCTCGCCATGCTGGATGTAGACCCGCAGGGCTTTGACGTGATGGACAGAAAGCTTTTGGAGGCCCTGATTCACCGCTTTGACGGCGGCCCGGTGGGGTTGGACAACATTGCGGCCAGCATTGGAGAAGAGGCCGGTACGATTGAAGACGTGATCGAGCCCTATCTGATCCAGCAAGGCTATTTGCAGCGCACCACGCGCGGCCGCGTGGCCACGCTGGCGGCCTATCGCCACTTGGGCGTGACGCCCCCGCAAGCCGCTGGGGGTTTGTTCGGCGCCGGGACGCTGCCATGAGCCGGCGCCGGCTGGCGCTGTGGCTGCTGGGTCTCGGGGTTCTGCTGGCTGTTCTGGCCGTGGCGGCCAGCCTCTGGCTGCGCGGGCCGCAGGTCGATGTGATTGAAGTGCAGCGTGCACCGCTGGTGCGCACGCTGCAGTTCTCGGCGCGCGTGGCGACCCTCTCTCGCGTGGACATCGGCAGCACCGTCACCGGCCGGGTCGCGCAGGTGCGGGTGAGTGAAGGCGCCGAGGTCCGCGAGGGCGACGTGCTGGTACAACTGGAAGACAGCGAATGGCGTGCCGCGCTGGCCCAGGCCGAAGCGGGCGAAGCGCAGGCACGTGCGCGGCTGGCGGGCCTGCGCAGCAGCGGGCGCAGCGCATCGGACGCGGCGCTGTCCCAGGCCGATGCCACCCTGCGCGCCACCCGCAGCGCGTTTGAGCGAGCACGCCAGCTCAAGGCCCAGGGTTTCTACAGTGACGCCCAACTCGACGAAGCGCGCCGTGCGCTCGATGTGGCGCAAGCGCAGCAGCGCAGCGCGCGCGCGCAGGTGCAGGCCAATGCCGATACGGGCACCGACATCGCGCAGGCGCAGGCGCAGCTCGACGTGGCGCGCGCCGCCAGCGTGGCCGCCCGCTCGCGCTTGGCACAGGCCCAGTTGCTGGCGCCCACCCAGGCGCGCGTGCTGGTGCGAGCGGTGGAGCCGGGGCAGATCGTGCAGCCGGGCAAGGCCTTGCTCAGCCTGGCGCTCGCGGGGCCCACCCAGCTTGTTGCCCAGGTGGACGAGCGCTTTCTGGAGCAGCTGCGCACCGGGCAGCAAGCCAGCGTGGTGGCCGATGCTTTCTCTGGCCAGCGTTTTGTCGCCCGCGTGCTGAGCATTGCGCCCGCAGTGGATGCGCAGCGAGGCGCCATTGAAGTGAAGTTCGCTCTGGCAGGCGCGCCGCCCACGTTTCTGCGTGAAGACATGACACTGTCCGTGGAAGTCGAAACAGGCCGGCGGGACAACGCACTGGTGCTGCCGCAGTCCGCGTTGCGGCCGCTGGATGCCGACGCCAAAGCAGCTGCAGGCACTGCAGGTGCCTTGACCACACCGGTTGACGGCCCCAAAAAGCAGATGGCGGGGGAAGTGCGCGACGTACTGGTGGTTGAGAGTGGTCGTGCCCAACTGCGCACTGTGCACCTGGGCCTGCATACGCTCGGCGCGGTTGAGGTGCTGGACGGCTTGGCCGAGGGCGCGCAGGTGCTGCTGCGAAGTGGCGGCGCTGACGGAACACTCCAACCCGGCCAGCGTGTGCGTGCGCAGCCGGTGGCTTGGGCTTCTGCTGCCGCTGGCAGTCCTGGCAACGGGGCACGCCCCGAAGACGCTGGCAGCGCCATGTCCAACGCCATGGGCCGCTAGGCAGAAGGCGCGCCCCATGCTCTGGCCCGGCTTCGAACTGCGCGTGGCGCTGCGCTTTCTGCGCGAAGGGCGGATGCAGACCGTGCTCATCATCGTCGGCGTGGCCGCTGGTGTGGCGGTCATTGCCTACATTTCGGCACTCATCAGCGGCCTGCAAAACAGCACTTTGACAAAAACCCTGGGCGCGCAGGCGCACATCAGCGTGCGCGCGCCCGACGATGGGGTCACACCCGCTGCAGCGCCTTCGCCCGGCGCGAATGTGCTGACAGAAACCCAGCCACGCGCACAGCGCCCACGTTCGGTCGCCAACTGGCAGGCGCTGCTGCCGCTCTTGGAAAAGATGCCCAACGTGGCTGGCGTCTCGCCCATGGTCTCGGGCGCCGGGTTAGCGCTGCGCGGCGAGGCGGTGCTGTCTATTGCACTGATGGGCGTGGAGCTGGAGCGCTACGATCGCATGATCGGCTTGCGCTCCAAGGTAGTCAGCGGCAGCGCACGGCTGGAGCCGGGCGAGGCCATCGTCGGGCGCGAACTGGCGCAAGACCTGGGCGTGCGCGTGGGCGACCGGCTTACCGTGCAGACCACCACGTCGAGCGAGTCGCTGCGCGTGACGGCGCTGGTGGACTTGGGCGTGCGCGACTTGAACCGGCGCACCGTCATCGTGCCGCTGCGCGGCGCGCAAAATTTGCTGGCCTTACCCGGCGGCGCCACCGGGCTCGATTTGACGCTGACCGACGTGTGGGCGGCGCAGAACCTGGCCGATACGCTGCGCGCACAGTTTCCCTACAAGATCGAGAGCTGGCAGGAAAGCAACGCCCAACTTGTCTCGGCGCTCAACGCGCAATCGGTCAGCACCGGCATCATCCGCGGTGTGGTCCTCGCTGTGGTGGTGCTGGGCATTGCCAGCGTGCTGGTGGTCTCTGTCGTGCAGAAGCGCCGCGAAATCGGCATCCTGCGCGCCATGGGCGCCACGCGTGGTCAGGTGCTGCGGCTGTTTCTGGTGCAGGGTGCGGTGGTGGGTGCGGTGGGCTCGCTGCTCGGCTTGCTGCTGGCCGTGGCGCTGATCTGGGCCTTCACCCATTTCGTTCGCGGTTCGGACGGTCTGCCCTTGTTCAGCATTTCGCTGCCACCGGCCACCGCACTGCGCGTGGCCTTGGTTGCTACAGTGTGCGGCGTGCTTGCCGCCATTGCTCCCGCGCGCAGCGCCGCCCGGCTGGATCCGGCGCAGGCCATTCGCATCTGATTCATGGCCAGCGCTCCATCGTCCACCGGCGCATTGATCGTGCTCGAAGCCATCAAGAAGAGCTACAACATCGGCCAGCCCAGCGAGGCGGAGGTGCTGCATGGGCTGGATGTACGCGTCGTGCCGGGCGAATTCATTGCGCTCATGGGCCCGTCGGGCTCAGGCAAGAGCACGCTGTTGAATATTCTGGGTCTGCTGGAGCACGCCACGTCGGGCCGTTACTGGCTGCAGGGCGAAGCGGTGCAAGACTTGCAGGATGCCGAGCTGACGCGGCGTCGGCGCAGCACGCTGGGTTTCGTTTTTCAGTTCCACCATCTGCTGCCCGCGTTTACGGCGCTGGAGAACGTGACCCTTCCGGCACTGATGGGCGAGGGCCATGTCAGCACCGTCCAGCGCGAGCGCGCCCGCAGCCTCTTGGAAGCCGTGGGACTGACCACAGCCATGAACAAGCGCCCCGGCGAGCTCTCGGGCGGCATGCAGCAGCGCGTGGCGATTGCGCGGGCCCTGGTGCTGGAGCCTCCGCTCGTGCTGGCCGACGAACCCACGGGCAACCTCGATACGGCATCGTCCGCCGAGGTGTTTGCGCTGCTGCGCCGCATCCACGTCGAGCGCGGCACCAGCTTTGTCATCGTCACGCACGACCCGCGCCTGGCTGCGCGCTGTGATCGCTTGGTGGAACTGGTGGACGGGCGCATTGCGCGCGACGCAGCCATTAATCTGGGCGTGGAGCCCGTGCCCAGCGCGCTGCCGGCGTTGCAGCCGTGAGGGGGTGCAACGTCACACTATCAAAAAGTGATCAGCTAACGCTTACGGGGTAAGCGTTAGCGGCCTATTTGACTCAGAACTTCTGCGCTCCGCTCGCGCCCCTTACTGCCAGCCAAAGCGGCGGATGTAAAAGCGCTTGAGCGCCGTGGTCAGCGTGGCATAGCCTAGCAAGATGGCAACCAGCCAGCCAAAGAAGGGCAGTGGCAATGGTTGCAGCTTGAAATAGTCGGCCAGCGGCCCCATGGGCAGAAACACGCCCACGGCCATCACCAGCAGCGTCATGCCGATCAGCGGCCAGGCGGCGCGGCTCTGGAGGAAGGGCAATTTGGGCGTGCGGATCATGTGCACGATCAAGGTCTGCGTCAGCAGGCCGACCACGAACCAGCCCGACTGGAACAGCGTCTGGTTCTCCAGCGTGTTGGCCTGGAATACCCACCACATCAGCGCGAAGGTGAGGATGTCGAACACCGAGCTGATGGGGCCGAAGAACACCATGAAGCGACCCAGATCTTGCGGGTTCCAGCGCAGCGGCAGGCGCACCAGCTCTGCATCGACGTTGTCGAACGGAATGGCGATCTGCGAGATGTCATACAGCAGGTTCTGCACCAGCAACTGCAGCGGCAGCATCGGGAGGAACGGCAAAAACGCACTGGCCACCAGCACCGAGAACACGTTGCCGAAGTTCGAGCTGGCGGTCATGCGAATGTATTTCAGCATGTTGCTGAAGGTCTTGCGCCCTTCGAGTACGCCTTCCTCCAGCACCATCAGGCATTTTTCCAGCAGGATGATGTCGGCGGCCTCCTTGGCAATGTCGACGGCGCTGTCCACGCTGATGCCGATGTCGGCAGCGCGCAGCGCCGGCGCGTCGTTGATGCCGTCGCCCATGAAGCCGACGATGTGGCCGTTGGCGCGCAGCGCGCGCACGATGCGCTCCTTGTGCAGCGGCGTGAGCTTGGCAAACAGGTTGTGCTGCTCCACCAGCAGGCGCAGGCCAGGCTCGTCCAGGTCTTCGATCTGCGCGCCCAGCACCACGCTGTCGACGATCAAGCCCACATCGCGGCAGACTTTGGCGGCCACCCGATCGTTGTCGCCAGTCAGCACCTTCACGGTCACCCCGTGTGCGGCCAGCGCCCGCAGGGCGGGGGCGGTGGATTCTTTCGGCGGATCGAGGAAGGCGATGTAGCCGGCCAGAACCATGTCGGACTCGTCGGCAATGCTGTACACGCTCTTGTGCGGCGGCACTTCCTTCATCGCCACGGCCACCACGCGCAGGCCCTCGTGGTTGAGCGCACCGGTCACCTCCTGCACGCGCGCCAGCATGGCTGCGTCGAGTGGCTGCACCTGGCCATCGGCGTCCTGGATATGCGTGCAGATGGCCAGCATCTCCTCGACGGCGCCTTTGCAGATCAGCTCGTGGTGGTGCTCGCGCTCAGACACCACCACCGACATGCGCCGCCGCTGGAAGTCGAATGGAATCTCATCGACCTTGTGGTAATCCTGCGCCAGGCGCAACTCGGTCTGCAGCTCCACATGGTCGAGCACGGCGCGGTCCAGCAGGTTCTTCAGCCCGGTCTGGTAGTGGCTGTTGAGGAAGGCGAACCTGAGCACTTCTTCGGACGGCGTGCCAAACACATTGGTGTGGCGCTCCAGCACGATCTTGTCTTGCGTCAGCGTGCCGGTCTTGTCGGTGCACAGCACATCCATGGCGCCAAAATTCTGGATCGCGTCGAGGCGCTTGACCACCACCTTCTTGCGTGACAGCAGCACGGCGCCCTTGGCCAGGGTGGAGGTGACGATCATCGGCAGCATCTCGGGCGTCAGACCCACCGCCACCGACAGCGCAAACAGAAAGGCTTCGCCCCAGTCGCCCTTGGTGTAACCGTTGATGACGAAGACGATGGGCACCATGACCAGTGCAAAGCGGATCAGTAGCCAGCTGACGCTGTTGACGCCCGCCTGGAAGGCAGTGGGCGTGCGATCGGTGGCGGTGACGCGCGTGGCAATGGTGCCGAAATACGTACCGTTGCCGGTGGCCAGCACCAGCGCTGTGGCCGCGCCCGAGACCACGTTGGTGCCCATGAACACCAGGTTGACGGCGTCCAGCACGCTCTCGGAATTGCCGGCTGCGGCAGCCGCATCGGCATGCTTCTCGATCGGCAGCGACTCGCCTGTCATGGCCGCCTGGCTGACGAACAGGTCCTTGGACACCAGTACGCGGCAGTCGGCCGGGATCATGTCGCCGGCCGACAGAATGATCAGGTCGCCTGGCACGAGCTGAGCGATGGGAAGCTCTTGCTGCACGCTGGCGCTGCCTGCTGCGTCAGCTTCGCTGCGGCGCAGCACCGTGGCGGTGTTGCTGACCAGTGCTTTGAGCCGCTCGGCCGCGCGGTGTGAGCGGCCCTCCTGCACAAAGCGCATCAGCGTCGACAACACGACCATGCTGCCGATCACGACGGTGGCTTTGGCGTCTTCCGTGAGCCACGAGATGACGGCCAGCGCCGTCAGCAGCAGGTTGAATGGGTTCTGGTAACAGTGCCACAGGTGCAGCCAGGCCGGCAGGGGCTTTTCATGCTCGACCTCATTGGGGCCGACGCGCACGCGGATCTCCACGGCCTCGGCCTCGGTCAGCCCACCCGCCTTGCTGCCGACGCGCGCCAGCAAGGCTGCGGTGCTGTCCTTGCTGGCCTGACGCAGTGCCTGCGTCATGGCTGGCGGTACAGCCACGGCGTGGCCGTGCGTATCAAGCGACTCCAGCATCAGGTGCCGCCGGAAATGCCGCAGCGTGTGCCGGCTGCGCAGGAAAAGGGCAAAGCGGGCTTTGAAGAATTGCAGGGCCATTTCGTTCTTCCAGGACACGGGAGCGTCGCAGTGGGGCGGATTCTCAGCCTTCTGGCACGGCGGCGAACACCGGCATGCAAAGCCTGGCCTGCGCAGGGCAGCAAAGCATCAGTGATTCAGCTGCGGCATCGCAAGGGCGCTGGCCAGCGCCAGGATGTCAAAAACCAGGGGCAGCAGTCGCAGGCTGGACCGCGCCCCGTGCGCGGGACTCAGTCGGCCAGAAACGCTGCCACGGTGGCACGCTGGAAATCACTGGATGAACTGGCACCGTCCACGCGGGGGGCTCCAAAAATCAGGGTGCGCGATTGTTGCACAGCAGCATTGCAAGTGAATTCACACAATGGCCTGTATGCAGGGCAGACGTCTACTGCAAAAACAGTAGCTGAAATCGCTTATCTAATAAGCGATAGAGCCCAATATTCATTGGTTTTTTTAAAGACTGCTGCCCATGCAAGAGCGGATATTTGCAGGATTATTTTTACGGTGGCTCCGTGAGAATGTATTGGTTCACGTTCTCAGGTGGGCAGGGCGCGTACGGGCGTGTGCTGGAACGGCGGTGCGGTGATGCAGACCAGCCCGTCAAGAAGGCTGTCGGCTGGCGCTGCCATCGAGCTTGCGGTAAATCGTCTGGCGACTGATGCCCAGCTGCCGCGCGGCCTGCGAGACGTTGCCGCGGGCACTTTGCAGCGCTTGCTGGATGGCGGCGTGCGAAAGGTCCTGCAGGTTCAGGGTTTCGAGGAGCGCCGAGGGCCGTGCCGCGTCCAAGGCAGGGCTGCATGCCGCCGGAGGCTCTGTCGACTCGGGGGCCAGGGCGGCGATGAGGTCATCGGGCATGTGTGGCCAGTCGAGGGTGTCTTCGTCGTCGTTCAGCATGGCGCAGGCGGTGCGCAGCACGCTGGCCAACTGGCGCAGGTTCCCGGGCCAGCGGTAGGTGGCCAGTGGTGCATGCAGTTCGGGGGCCAGCTGCAGGTCCCGCTGGGGATTGAGGTCCTGCAGCAGCCGCTGGGTCAGGGCGTCAAAGTCACTGCGTTCGCGAAGAGCGGGCAGCTGCACCGTCAGGCCGTTGATGCGGTAGTAAAGGTCCTGGCGAAAGCGACCTTGCTCAGCGGCCTCCAGCAGGCGGCAATGGGTGGCGCACACCAGGGCAAAGTCCACTGGCACGCTGCTGCCGCTTCCCACGGGCGTCACGGTGCGCTCTTGCAGGACGCGCAGCAAGCGCGTTTGCATGGGCAGTGGCATGTCGCCGATCTCATCGAGAAACAGGGTTCCGCCGTGGGCTTCGCGCAGGCGCCCGAGGCTGCCTTCCTTGCGTGCGCCGGTGAAGGCGCCTGCCACATAGCCAAACAGCTCGGCTTCAATCAGGGTTTCGGGGATGGCGCCGCAGTTGATGGCTACAAAAGGTGCGCTGCGCCGGGGTCCGCTGGCGTGCATGGCGCGGGCAAAGACTTCCTTGCCGACGCCGCACTCGCCCTGAATCAGCACCGCAATGGGTTTGCCAAGCACGCGGCGGGCCTTGTCTGCTGCAGCGCGCGAGCGTGCATCGCCGGTATCCAGGCGCGCCAGTGCATCGTCGGCAGCCGGCACGGCGCCAGCGCGGGCGCGCACCGCCAAGGCGGGGCTGGGCCATGCAGCCGCATCCACTTGCACTTGTGCAAACAGCACGGCGCCGCTGTGCAGGCGCAGCATCTGGGGTTGCAGGGGACGGCGCTGGTGGTGGGAGAGAAGTTGCTCCAGGCGGACGTCGAGCACGTGTTCGAGCTGCGCCCCGCCAATGTCCCCCATCTGCAGGCCCAGCTGCGCAAGAGCGGCACGGTTGGCGCCAATGATCCAGCCGTCGCCCGACACCGCGACGATGCCTTCGGCGACACTGCCAATCCCTTCGGATTGCGGGTGCAGATGCAGGCGGATGTCGCGCTTGCAGGCCGTTGCGATCAAGCGGTTCTCGATCATGCGGGCCGCCGTGCTGACCAGGCCCAGCGTGTGCGCGTGCGCGTGGCTGCTGCGGTGGTCACTGGAAATATCCAGAATGCCCAGCATCTCGCCCGTGGCCGACACAATGGGCGAGGCGGCGCAGGTTAGGAAACCGTTGCGCTCCAGGAAATGCTCTGAGCCATGGATCTGCACGGCGCCGCCCTCGACCAGTGCAGTGCCAATGGCGTTGGTGCCGCGATGCTCTTCGTGCCAGGAGGCACCGCACGACAAGGCCACGCGCGCAGCCTTGTCGGCAAAGTGTTCGTCGCCCAGGGTGTGCATCAGCATGCCCCGGGGGTCGGCCAGCACCACCACGCTCTGGCTGTGGCGCACCTGATCAAACACGTATTCCATGATGGGGCGCGAATGCGCCAGCAGCACATGGCTGGCGCTCAGGGCGCGACGCAGGCTGCCATTGCTGACGGGGTCAGGTGGCCGTACGCGCGCATCCGGGGCCAGCCCTGCAGCCATGCTGCGCGACCACGAACGCGCGAGCCGCTCGTTGACCAGGCCACTGGGGCATTGGCCAAATTCAAGCAGGTGCTGCCTGGCCTGTCGCAAGGCCAGGGGGGCGGAATTCGATTGCACGAACGGTCTCCTTCGCCGAGGGCTATGTTGCCCGGTTTGTGCCCCAGTATGGGTGTGGCTGCAAGCGCACGCAAGAGATGGACGCAGCAGAACGGTCCAAGTGATCCATTTCGTGACAGTTGTCGCAGGATGGAGCGTTGCGGCTGGAGGGACTCCTCCATCAGCCTGCCCCATGAAATGAAAGAGTTATATAAATCAATAGCCTACGCGATCCATGGGCCTGGCACGGTTTGTGAGTGTTTCCTGTCGTCTGGCTGTCCGAGTGGGGCGGCTGGATCGACATTCCACCTGGAGACAAACCCATGACCGTTTACGCAGCCCCTGGCGCCGCTGGCGCCAAAATCGCCTACAAACCCCAGTACAACAACTTCATCGGTGGCAAGTTCGTCGCCCCCGTCAAAGGCCAGTACTTTGACGTGGTGACGCCCATCAGCGGCAAGGTCTATACGCAGGTGGCGCGCTCCACCGCCGAAGACATCGAACTGGCGCTCGACGCCGCCCATGCCGCTGCCGACGCCTGGGGCAAGACCGATGCTGCCACGCGCGGCAACATTTTGCTGAAGATTGCCGACCGCATTGAGCAGAACCTGGAGCTGCTGGCCTACGCTGAAACCGTGGACAACGGCAAGGCGATCCGCGAGACGCTGAACGCCGACATTCCGCTCACCGTGGACCATTTCCGCTACTTTGCCGGCTGCGTGCGGGCACAAGAAGGCGCGCTGTCCAATATCGACGAGAACACCGTGGCGTACCACATCCAGGAACCGCTGGGCGTGGTGGGGCAGATCATTCCCTGGAACTTCCCCATCCTGATGGCAGCCTGGAAGCTGGCCCCGGCCATTGGCGCCGGCAACTGCGTGGTGCTCAAGCCCGCAGAGTCCACACCCGTCTCTATCCTGATTCTGGCCGAGCTGATTGCCGACATCCTGCCGCCCGGCGTGCTCAACATCGTCAACGGCTACGGCCGCGAAGCCGGTATGCCGCTGGCTACCAGCAAGCGCATTGCCAAGATTGCCTTTACTGGCTCCACCACCACAGGCCGCGTGATTGCGCAGGCTGCTGCCAACAACCTGATTCCCGCCACGCTGGAACTGGGGGGCAAGAGCCCCAACGTGTTCTTTGCCGACATCATGGACAAGGACGATGCGTTTCTGGACAAAGCCGTCGAAGGCCTGGTGCTGTTTGCCTTCAACCAGGGCGAGGTCTGCACCTGCCCATCGCGTGCGCTGATTCAAGAATCGATCTATGACAAGTTCATGGAACGTGTCTTGAAGCGCGTGGCCGCCATCAAACACATGAACCCGCTGGACACCGACAGCATGATGGGCGCGCAGGCCTCGAAAGAGCAGCTCACCAAAATCCTCTCGTACCTCGATCTGGGCAAGCAGGAAGGCGCCGAAGTGCTGGCTGGCGGTGGCCAGGCCCACTTGGGCGGTGACCTGGAAGGCGGCTACTACGTGCAGCCCACGCTGTTCAAGGGCCACAACAAGATGCGCATTTTCCAGGAAGAAATCTTCGGCCCCGTGCTGGCCGTGACCACCTTCAAGGACGAAGCGGAAGCCCTGGCCATTGCCAACGACACGCTCTACGGCCTGGGCGCCGGCGTGTGGAGCCGCAACGGCAACGTGGCCTACCGCATGGGCCGCGCCATCAAGGCGGGTCGTGTGTGGACCAACTGCTACCACGCCTACCCCGCACATGCGGCGTTTGGTGGCTACAAGGAATCGGGCATTGGGCGCGAGACGCACAAGATGATGCTGGACCACTACCAGCAGACCAAGAACCTGCTGGTGAGCTACAGCGAATCCAAGCTCGGCTTCTTCTGAGGGGGGTGGCGGTCCAAAAACCGTCCCTGGCGTTGTTGCTTCGCCTTGCCGTAGCGTTGCTACTGTCTGCGGCGAAGCGCCTAGCCAGGAACGGTTTGTGGACCGCTGGCAGCGCCGTTGTGGGTTCGTGAGAGCCTCGTCCCTGGCGTTGTTGCTTCGCCTTGCCGTAGCGTTGCTACTGTCTGCGGCCAAGCGCCTAGCCAGGAACGGTTTGTGGACCGCTGGCAGCGCCGTTGTGGGTTCGTGGGAGCCTCGTCCCTGGCGTTGTTGCTTCGCCTTGCCGTAGCGTTGCTACTGTCTGCGGCGAAGCGCCTGGCCAGGAACGGTTTGTGGACCGCTGGCAGCGCCGTTGTGGGTTCGTGAGAGCCTCGTCCCTGGCGTTGTTGCTTCGCCTTGCCGTAGCGTTGCTACTGTCTGCGGCCAAGCGCCTAGCCAGGAACGGTTTGTGGACCGCTGGCAGCGCCGTTGCGGGTTCGTGGGAGCCTCGTCCCTGGCGTTGTTGTTTCGCCTTGCCGTAGCGTTGCGACTGTCTGCGGCGAAGCGCTTAGCCAGGAACGGTTTGTGGGCCGCTGGACGCGCTGCTGCTTGCTCGTTGTTCCAACTTTGCCACTGGTGTTTGCAAAACCGGAGATTCCCATGGTCGACAAAGTCATTGCCACGCCCGCCGCTCTGGAACTCGTCGCATTTCTTCAGGCCAAGTACGGGCCCGACCTGATGTTCCACCAAAGTGGAGGCTGCTGCGACAACAGCGCCGCCAATTGCTTCCTGCCCGGCGAGATCACCATGGGCACGGGCGATGTGTACCTGGGCGACGTGGGCGGCTGCCCGTTTTACATCGGCCGCGCGCAGTACGAAACCTGGAAACATACCCAGCTCATCCTGGACGTGATCGAGGGCCATGGCGGCAGCTTCTCGCTCGAAGGGCCGGAAGGCAAGGCCTTCCACACGCGCTCGCGGGTGTTCACGGATGACGAGTTGCGGGTTCTGGGTATCGTCAGGAATTACTCCTGAATCAATAGCTGCTAGCGCATATGGGATAAGCGCTAGAGGCCATTTTCCCTATGAATCTTCACAAGAATTTGTAGAGTCTGTGCGTCGAGCCTCGCTGGGCTTTAGTGCGACGTGCCCTCCGAGCGCGTGATCTTGTTCCACACGTTGTACTTGCCCACGGGTTTTTTCATGGGCATGCGCTTGACCTCCTTGAGGGTGTCGGCGTCGTAGACGATGATGGCGCCGTCCATGTCCCACATGCTCACCAGCGCGTAGCGGCCGTCTTTGGTGAACTCGGTGTGCGCCAGCGTGTGGCCGGGTTCGCGCAAGGTCGCCACGGGCGCCAAAGTCTTCTTGTCGATCAGCGTCAGCGTGTCCTTGGCTGTCGGGCTCATCATGGAGTCGGCCCAGGCGTAACGCGTGTTCTCGTGGCTGCGGATGAAGAAACCTGGGCCGGGCGTGGGAATGGCCTTGACCAGCTTCCAGGTGTGCATGTCGATCACGTCGATCGTGCCGTCCTTCAGGTTGGGGCTGGCGAGCACGGTGGTGCCATTCCATGCGAAGGTGATGCCTGAACCCAGGTGCGGCATGCCTGCAATCGGCAGTTCGGCAATCTTGCGGCGCACATCGAGGTTGACCACTTGCGCTGTGGGCGCGCCCTGCGCGCCGGGCTTGGGGCGGGTGGAGCCCAGCACATTCTTGTAGCTCTGGTCGAAGAAGAAGTCGTCCAGTGGCTCGTCGAGTGGCGTGCGGCGCGGGTTCAGAAAGCCGGGCTTGGCGATCGCCTCGGCCATCTTGTAATCGTGTACCAGTCCGTCGTAGATGGGAGCGGCCCTTTCGTCGTAGGAGATCTCCCAGAGCTCGGGGATGTCCTTGAGTGCGACGACGAAGCTCTTGCGCGGCTCGGCGTCGTATACCGCCGAGACGCGCGAGGTTTGCTTGCCATCGAGCGTACTCGCATCGATGTGCTTGATGAGTTGCAGGTCGGCATCGAACAGCACCACGTCTTTGGGCAGGTAGTTGGCCGCCATCACGTAGCGGCCATCACCGCTGACCGCAACGTTGCGCATATTCAGGCCGGCGCGCACTTCGGCCACCACCGTGAGGTTCCACAGATCGTACTTGGTGATCCAGCCGTCGCGCGAGCCGAAATAGACAAAGCGCCCGCCGGGCGTGAATTTCGGCCCGCCGTGCAGGGCGTAGCGGCTGGGGAACCGGTGGATCACCTCGAACCGGTCGCCATCGACGAGGGACACATGGTGGTCACCGGCTTCGACCACGACGAACAGGTTCATCGGGTCGGCACTCCATTTCGGCTTGGCGGGCAGGTCTTTGGCGCCGGGCGTCTCGACGCGTGAGGCGCGGATGTCGGCGTCGCTCCAGGTGGGTGCGGGGATGACGGGCTGGTAGATCCAGTCCACCACGGTGGCAATCTCTTCAGGCAAGAGTTGCTGCGCAAAGCCCGCCATTTGGGTAGCGGTGCGGCCATGCTGCACCACTTCCAGCGCGTCCTTCTTGCGCAGGCGCTCCAGGCTTTCTGGCAAGAGCGCAGGCCCCATACCGCCGGTGCGCGCGCTGCCGTGGCAGGTGGCGCAGTGCTGCTGGTAGAGCCTGGCGGCACCGGTTCCGTCGGCGCGTGCCAGGCCCTGGCCCATCCACAACAGACCTGCGGCGAGCAGCCAGGGAGCGACGCGGGCGAAAAGTGTGTTGTCAGGGGTGTTGTCAGACATGGGTCTCTCCGGCGACGATGCGGATCGTCGGGCGCACGTTGCGAAACGGAGTCACGGTGACGCGGCTGGCATCGCTGCCCGCCGCGAGCCCGATTTCGTCGTCGCGCAGATAGCAGCCGGGATCTTCAGCCCAGGCGTCACCGGTGAGCTGCTGGGCGCGCACGCGGGTGTTGCCGCCGCACACGCCAAAGTAGTGGCACTGCGCGCAGCGCCCGCCCACGGGACGCGGGTGCGCCTTGAGGCCGGCCATCAGCGGCTCGGAGGTGTCGGACCAGATGGCCGAGAAAGGCCGCTGGCGCACATTGCCCAGGTCGTGGTGCCACCACATGGTGTCGGGGTGCACGGTGCCCAGATTGTCGATGTTGGCCACGTTCACACCACTCGAATTTCCACCCCAGGCGACCAGGCGCTCGCGCAGCGGCGCCTCCCACTGCGGCATGCGCGCGCGCACCCACTGCAGCAGATAGGGGCCGTCGGCGTCGTTGTTGCCGGTCACGTAGTCTTCCTCGCGGCCTTCCTGCGCCGACTGCCAGGCGCGCTCGAACAGCATGTCCAGTGCATCCCGCGTAGCCTGGAACTGCGCGTCCTTGCCGCGGTGGATGTTGCCGCGGCCGGCGTAGTTGAGGTGCGAGAAATAAAACTTGTCGCACTCTTCGGTACGCATCAAATCGAGCAGCGGTTGCAGGTCGTGCGCGTTCATCGCCGTCATGGTGAAGCGCAGCCCCACCTTTACGCCGCGCGCGTGCAGGTGGCGCACGGCGGCCAGGCTGCGTTCGAAGGCACCGTCGAGCCGGCGAAATTTGTCGTGCGTCGGTTGCAGGCCATCGAGGCTGATGCCGACGTAGTCAAAACCAGTGGCGGCCACGCGGTCGGCCATGGCTTCGTCGATCAGCGTGCCGTTGGTCGACAGGCCCGTGTAGAACTTCATCGCCTTGGCGCGCTCGGCAATCTCGAAGATGTCGGGCCGCATCAAAGGCTCGCCGCCCGAGAGGATGAGCACCGGCACGCGGTAAGCCTTGAGGTCGTCCATCACGCCGAACACTTCGCTGGTCGAGAGCTCTCCCTCGTAGTCGTGGTCGGCCGAGAGCGCGTAGCAGTGCTTGCAGGTCAGGTTGCAGCGGCGGATCAGGTTCCAGATGACCACCGGGCCTGGGGCGCCGCCGCTGCCCCGGCGCGCATGCACCGCATCGGGGTAATGCCCCGTTTTTTCGGCTTGCGCGAGCTCGCGCATGTATTGGCTGATGCGGAACATGGTTCAGCTTTCTTGGACAGGGGTGGTTTTCAGCCGCAATCCGGTCTTCTTCAGGATCGCGGTGGAGTAAAGAATGTCGTGGCCCGTGCAGGCCGCGCCCAAGAGCTGCTGCACCTGCACGGCCTGCTGTTCGACCTCTGCGCGCGAGCGGCCATGCAGCATGGCGAACAGGTTGTAGGGCCAGTAAATGCCCCCTGACGCTGTGCTTTGCACGCCCTCTCCCCCCGAGGGGGACTCGGCATCTTGGGAGCGGCCCGGCGATGCCTTCGGCAGGTGGCGTGGGCGGCGGTAGCAGTGGCTCACGCCGGGCAACTGGCCGATGCGCTCGCCCAGGGCATCCACCTGGGCGTCGTCCACGTTCCAGACGCTCATGCCGTTGGCCGTGAACCCCAGCCGATAGTGGTTGGGCACGGCGCCGATGCGGCGAACCAGGCCGGTCTCCAGCATCTGTGCCAGCCGCTCGCGTACCTGCTGGCCCGAAACGCCGAGCTGTTGCCCCACGGCGTCGTAGGGGCGTGGTACCAGAGGCAGGCCGCCCTGGGTGACGGCGATCAGGGCGCGGTCGAAGTCGTCAAGCGCCATGCGGGGCTCCGCTGGTGAGAGGGAGCTTGAGCTCGACGAAGAACTCGCGCTCTTTCGGGAAGGCCAGCACGGGCAAACCCGTCTCTGCCTCGATGCGTGCGATGGCCTCCTGGCACTGCGCTGGCGTCTCGGTGCCGAGCACGAACCACATGTTCAGCGCATGCGCACGCCGGTAGTTGTGCGCGATCTCGGCGTGGGCGTTGACCTGGGCAGTGACGGCCTCGTAGCGCTCCTCGGGAACTGCCATGGCGGCGAGCACGAACAGGCCGCCCGCGCGTTCGATCTGGAACAGCGGTCCGAAGCGAGTGAGCATGCCGCTCTCCAGCAGAGCCGAGAGCCGCCCGATCACGTATTCCTCGGTCCAGCCGAACTCCAAGGCCACGTCGGCGAAGGGCCGCTCGGTCAGCGGCAGGTCGCCATGCAGGCGTTCGAGCAGGCGGGCGTCATCCGGCGACAGCATCGAGCACCTCCGGTGTGGTGGCGGCGTCCGGTGCCGTGGCGGTGGGCAGGGCACGGAAGCGCCGGGGGCCGGTCTGCTTGAAGCGGCGGCAGGAGAACAGCACCTCGTGCGGATAGTGCGCCAGGCCTGCGTTGCCAATCGCGCGTGCGATCACCTCCAGCACCGCCGCACGGTCGCGGCCATGCACCATGCAGTACAGGTTGTAGGGCCAGCCCTCGGCGCGCTCACGCCGGTAGGCCAGCGTCACGCCGGTTTCGCGCGCCAGTGTTTCGCCGAACCGATCTACTGCGGCGTCGGGGATGTCAAACACCGTCATGGCGTTGGCGCCAAAACCGAGTTCGTGGTGCCGCACGATGGCGCCGATGCGCCGCAGAGAACCCTGGTCCAGCCACTGCTGCAGCGTGGCCAGAATGGCCTCGGGCGTGCGGCCCAGGGCCTGTGCCCAGTCGTCGAAGGGGTAAGACGTCAAGGGAAGACCGGCTTCCAGCAGGGCGGCAAGCGGCCGGTCGGCCGGGGTGATGAGAGTGGCTGCCGCAGCTTCGGGCATGGCGTGGGCGGCCGTGTTCGAGCGCAGATCGAAGCCCAGATCGATGCGGTAGGCGCGCCGCATCGGCAACTGCAGGGCGCGCAGGCCGGTCGCAGCGTCCAGGCTGCGCATGGCGTTCTGGACAGCGCGCGGGTCGGCGCCGGTCATCACGAACCACAGATTGTTGGCGTGCTCGCGCTGGTAGTTGTGGTTGACGCCAGGGTGCTTTGACACGATGGCGGCTACCTCCTCCAAACGCGCTGGTGGCACGGCCATGGCAGCGAGCAAGGCCGCGCCGCCCGCGCCCCCGGCGAACACGCCGCCAATGCGGCTGAGCGCTCCGGCCGATTGCAAGTGGCGGTAACCGTCGATCACCTGCGATTCACTCAGATGGGCGGCGGCGCCGATCTGCGCAAAGGGCGCACGTACCAGTGGAAAGCCCCGCTGCCAGGGGTTGAGCAGCGCCAGTACCAGCGAATCGGCAGTGGGGAGCAGAGAGGGCATGCGGTTGAGCGCTCAGAACCCGAGACGGGCGGCACGTGAAGTAAAGAAAATGCCGCTGGGGGAATCAACTTCCAGCACAGCCTGGGTGGCAAAACTGTGGGTGTCGATCACGCTCACCCGGTTGGCATCGCGCGAGCTGATCCATACCGATTCGCCGCGCGGCGTGAACTCCATGTGCAGCACCGCCTTGCCGGGCTCCAGCGTGCGCACGATGGTTTGCGTAGTGGTGTCGATGACCTGCACGCGGTGGTAGTCGGGTACGGCAAAGTTCACCCACACCTGACGTCCGTCGGGTTGCGCCATGACGAACACCGGCTGGCCTGCCACCGGGATGCGGCCCACCTCCTGCCAGCTTTCGGTGTCCACCACCAGCACCTCGTGGCGGCCAATCGCGGGCAGGTAGGCGCGGCGCCCGGCCACGGCCCAGCCGCGCAGATGCGGCATCTTGTAGACCGGCAGCGCCTGCTCGCCACGGCCATAGCCGTCCAGAATGCGCCGCACTTTGGGGGGCTCCTGCCACAGGTCCATCAGCGCCAGTCCGTCCTCGCCAAACAGGCCGGCGATGTAGTGCCGACCATTGGGCGTGACCAGCGCGTCGTAGGGCTGGCGCCCGATATTCGAGATGCGCGTGGTGTGCGGGTGCGCAGGGTCGGAGAAATCGGTAATGCGAATCTCATTGGCGTCGAACAGGCTGTAGGCAAAGCGCTGGCCGGGCAGGTCCACGAGGCCCACCACGCGTGAGAGTTTTCCCGGCGCGTACTCGGCTGGCACGTCGGCCACCAGCGCGAGCGTCTGCGCATCGAACGCCTTGATGCCGCCAGGTGTGTAGTTCTGCGCCACGACCAGACGCCCGTCGGCGCTGATGGCTCCGCCGATGGAGTTGCCCGCCTGCATCACGCGGCCGACGATGGCCTGGGTGAGCAGGTCCACCTTGCTCAGACCCCCGTCACGTCCGAACACAAAGGCATAGCGGGCGTCCCGCGAAAAAACCACCGAAGCGTGCGACAAATCGCCCAGCCCCGTGACCTGGCCCAGCAGCGTGCGGTGGCTGGTGTCAATGACGGCCAATGTGCCGCTGGCGCGCAGTACCACCACGCCCAGGTCGCCGGTGCCCCGCAGCATGGGGGCCGCAGCTTGGGGTGGCGAAGCGGTAGATGCACAGCCGCTGGCAAGCAGGCCGGCAGCAGCAGCGGTGGTGAGAAGATGCCTGCGCTTCATGGATGTACTTTCGGAAGTTCGGGAAAACCAGTGAGCAGTTGTTCTGCAATCCAGTGGGCATCGCTTTCGGTCAGCATGCTGCTCCAGGGCGCCATCGGCGTCCCCGGACGTCCACCGAAAATGGTGGCTTCCAAGGATTCAAGCGGTTTGCCGGCCAGAGCAGCAGCGGTAAGCGCCGGCCCCAGACCGCCGGTCAGGCGCATGCCGTGGCAGGAGCCACAGTCCTGCCGGACCATGCGCACAAGTGCCTGCTGGCGCCCGGTGTCGGGCGCTGACGGTGCATTCCCCGCGATGGCCAAGCCCGGACCCAAGGCCAGGAAGGCGACGGCGCCTGCGAGCTTGCACCGCAAGAGTGGGTCAGGGAAAAACAACATAGGGTGGCGCCTCAACAAAGACAAACAAATAATCAGGGTTATCCCGTGCGGAGCACTTGACTTGCATCAAGAGCTGTCGTGCTGCAGCTTTTGACAATGCCCCTATTGATGCAGGAGATGCGATGAATGATGTTTCGCCGGGCGCCGCAGGCGCAGTACCCCACGCCAGCCCCACCCCCTGGGGCTTGGTTACGTTGGTGGGGGCCGGTCCGGGGGACGCAGAACTGCTGACGCTCAAGGCGGCGCGCGTGCTGGGCAGCGCAGAGCTGGTGCTCTACGACCATCTTGTGTCCGATGCCGTGCTCGCTCATATTGCCCCTGGCGCAGAGCGGATCTATGTCGGCAAACAAAGCCGCAACCACACCCTGCCGCAGGAAGGCATCATCGAACTGATGGTGCGGCTGGCGCGCCAGGGGCGATCGCTGGTGCGCCTCAAAGGCGGCGATCCGTTTGTCTTTGGCCGCGGCGGCGAAGAGGCTGAGGGCCTGGCTGCGGCCGGTATCGCCTGCGAAACCATTCCGGGCATCAGCGCGGCCCAGGGCGCCGCCGCAGCCACAGGCATACCGCTTACGCACCGGGAAACCGCCGGCATGCTGGTCTACGCCACGGGGCACCTGCAGGGTGCACAGGAAGACCGTACGGTGCAGCTCGACTGGGAGGCGCTTGCGCGCCCCTGGCAGACGGTAGTCATTTACATGGGCGTCGGCACATTGCCTGTGGTGTGCGAGCAACTTGTCGCCCACGGTCTGCCGGAATCGACACCGGCGGCGCTCGTCGAGCGCGCCACGCTGCCCGAGCAGCGCTGCATCGTAGGAACCGTGGCCACGCTGCCGGCGCTCGGCGTGCGGTATGGCGTGAAGCCACCCGCTCTGATCATGATTGGCGAGGCAGTGGGGCGCCAGGTCGTGCCGCCCGGTGGCGCCGGCATGGTGTCATCCAATTTCTAAATCAAACGATTACTTTGTCGGCTCAGCTTGCCGTACGCCTGTACTGTCTGCGCTTCGCCTTCGCGTACTCGATTGATTGAGAAACCGAATCAGGGCCTGCGCTCTGAAGCCTGCGCAGGCAGGGCGGTCGGGTCTCCGGCAACGCCCCAGTGGTGAGACGCCACATACGCCAGCAGAAACTCCCGAAAGCTCTGCGCAGCCGGTGACAACGTGGCGGCGCTGCGCTGGTACACCAGAAACTTGCGCTGCACCTGCGGCTCGTGCAACGGGGCCAGTTGCAGTTGGTACAAACGCACCAGTGAGCTGGCATAGGGCAGGCACGCCGTGATACCCAGGCCGGCGCTGACCATGCTCAGCGCAGTCGTCATGAAGGTCACTTCGTTGCTGGGGTTCAGCGTGATCTCCCGCAAGGCGCCGTGCAGGTCGAGCGACAGCCGTTCGGCAAACTGCCCTTGCAAGGCAATGAAAGGGTGCGTGATCGCGTCACTCCAGCAGATGCGCGGTAATTCAGCCAGCGGGTGATCGCTTGGGAACACCACCATGAAAGGCATTTCAAACAAGGTCTCGCCCGCCATGTCGCCGCCCATGCCGCGCTCGGGGCCGACACCGAAATCGGCTTCTCCCGCCGCCACCCGCGCGAGCACACCATCGACCGCGCAGTCCGACAGGCGCACCTGCACACCGGGGTGCTCGCGCCGGTAGGCGGCAATCACTTCGGGCATCAGCGTGCAGGCCATGAGCTGGGGTGCGGCCACACGCACCACGCCGCGCCGCAATGCCTTGAGGTCGTCGATGCCGCCCAGCACCCCGTCGAGGTCTTGCAGGATCTTGTCGATCAGGGGAACAAAGCCCCGACCGGCTTCGGTCAGGCCGATGCTGCGTGTGCTGCGCTCGACCAGGCGCACGCCCAGGCTTTGCTCCAGTTCCTTGATCAGGCTGCTGAGCGCTGACTGCGTCACGTGCAGTGAGACGGCGGCCTGAGTAAAGCTCCCGGTGCGCACCAGCGCCACCAGCGCACGCAATTGCCGCAGGCTGACATTCATTAAATTTCCTTGTGAATGCAGAAAAATAAAGCGTTTGAATCATAGATCCAGACGGTCTTTAATTCAAACCATCGCAAGCCGCCCCAAGCGGCCTGCGACCCGCCCGCAGCGTGACGTGTCCGCGCTGCAACCCAGGCGGCCTTCTGGATGCTGGCACGAGCTACCCGATTGGAGACAAGCGCATGAAGATCAAGAAGTTTCACCATGTGGCCTACCGCTGCATCAACGCCAAGCAAACCGTGGAGTGGTACGGCAAATACCTGAACATGGATTTCATCCTCGCGATTGCCGAAGATGAAGTGCCGTCCACCAAAGATCCCGATCCCTACATGCACATCTTTCTGGATGCGGGCAACGGCAACATCCTCGCGTTCTTTGAACTGCCTACCAAGCCGCCCATGGACCGGGACCGCAATACCCCCACGTGGACGCAGCACCTGGCCATGGAAGTGGGCAGCATGGAAGAAATGATGGACGCCAAGGCGCGCATGGAAGCCGATGGCATCGAAGTGCTTGGCCCTACGGACCACACCATCTTCAAGTCCATCTACTTCCGCGATCCCAGCGGACACCGGCTGGAGTTGGCCGTGAACACCGGCACGCCCGAGATGATGAAGCAACTCGACGAAGTCAAGTGGGACATGATCAATGAGTGGGACCGCACCAAGAAGGCGCCCAAGCACGCTGCCTGGATGCACGACGGCAAGGGATTTCCCGTCGCCTGAGCGCGCAGGCCCGCAAACAGGTCATTAATCCAGCTCGCCGGGTGCGGGCTGCACCAAGGGGAATCCATGGAAAACCGCTGGGGACGCGCCTGTGTGCGTGCGCTGGAAATCGTCATCGTCGCCTGCCTGGCGGTGATGGCGGTGCTGGTATTTGGCAACGTGGTGCTGCGCTACGCGTTCGATTCGGGCATTGCGGTGTCCGAAGAGCTCTCGCGCCTGCTGTTCGTGTGGCTGATTTTTCTGGGCGCCATCCTGGCGTCGGTACAGCGCGCGCACATCGGTTTTGACGCACTGGTCGAGCGCCTGCCGCTGGCCGGCCGCAAATTCCTGGTGCTGCTGACGGGCGGCCTGATGCTCTGGGCTTGTGGCATGTTCCTGGTGGGCGGCTGGAAGCAGACCGAAATCAACCTGGGCAACAGCTACCCGGTGCTTGGCATCTCCTACGGCTGGCTGTACGGCGTGGCCCTGGTGTTTGGCGTGGGCATGGCGCTGGCCATCGTGGGCAACGTCTGGCAGACGCTGCATTCGGCCCAGGCGCAGCAGCTCACCAAAGACCTGGGCGACCGCATCCTGGAGAAGATGCCGGACGTCGCCGCAGGCGACAAGAGCGAGGGGACGCGATGACCGCCGCCCTCTTTTTGATCGTCTTGCTGGCGCTGATCGCGCTGGGCATGCCGATTGCGTTCGCGCTGCTGTTCTCGGGCGTGGCCATCATGCTGCAGATGGGCCAGTTCGATTCGCAGGTGGTGGTGCAGAACGCCATCGGCGGGGCCGACAACTTCGTGCTCATGGCCGTGCCCTTCTTCATCCTGGCGGGCGAATTCATGAACGCCGGCGGCCTGTCCAAGCGCATCGTCGAGATGGCCGGGGCCTTTGTCGGCCACCTGCGCGGCGGTCTGGGCTACGTGGCCATTTTTGCCGCCATCCTGCTGGCCAGCCTGTCGGGCTCGGCCGTGGCCGACACGGCGGCGCTGGCCGCCATCCTGGTGCCCATGATGCGCCAGGCCGGCTACGACCCGGAGCGCGCCTGTGGTCTGATGGCGGCGGGCGGCATCATCGCGCCGGTCATTCCGCCGTCCATCGGCTTCCTGCTGTTCGGCGTGGTCGCCAACATCTCGATCACGCGCCTGTTCCTGGCCGGCATCATGCCCGGCGTGATGATGGGCGGCTCGCTGGTGCTGGCCTGGTGGCTGGTCGCGCGCCGCGCCAGCGTGCAGGTGGCGCCGCGCATGCCCTGGCCCGAGCGCATGGCGCTGCTCGGCAAGGGTGTCTGGGCGCTGATGCTGCCGGTAATCATCATCGGCGGCCTCAAGTTCGGCATCTTCACGCCCACCGAGGCGGCGGTGGTGGCCGCGATGTACGCGCTGTTCGTCGGCGCCGCCATCTACCGCGAACTCACGCTGGCAGCCATCTACCACTGCTTCCTGGTGACGGCGCGCACCACGGCCGTGGTGCTGCTGCTGGCGGCGCTGGCCATGGTGGCGTCCTACATGATCACCATTGCCGACATCCCCGGCCAGGTGGGCGGCTGGCTGGGCGTGCTGGGCGACAGCCCCAAGCTGATGACGGCGGCCATGATGCTCGTCGTGTTCCTGGCGGGCATGGTGCTCGACTTCATCCCCATCGTGCTCATCTTCACGCCGGTGTTCCTGCCCATCATCGAGCAGGCGGGGATCGACCCAATCTACTTTGGCGTCATCTTCATCATCAATTGCTCGCTGGGCATGATCACGCCGCCTGTGGGCGTGGTGCTCAACGTGGTCAGCTCCATTGGCAAGATCTCGCTGGCCCAGGCGGCGCGCGGCGTGCTGCCGTTCCTGGCCGCCGAGCTGCTCGTGCTGGTGGCGCTGGTGCTGTTTCCCAAGCTCGTCACCGTGCCGGCCAGCTGGTGGCATTGATCGCCTTTCCCTTCCCTTTTTCAACCCAGGAGACAAACCCATGAAAGCTCTTTCCAAACTGATGGCCCTGGCGCTTGCCAGCAGTTTCGCGGTGGCGGTTCCGTTGACGGCCGTAGCCCAGGTGACGGCGAAATTTGCTGTCACGTTGCCCGAGAAGTCGCACCAGGGGCAGGGCGTTGCCAAATTCATCGAACTGGTGGATGCCAAGAGCGGCGGCAAGATCAAGATCAAGGGCTTCTACGCCGGGGCACTGGGCAACGACGTGCAGGTCACGTCCGCGCTGCAGGGCGGCACCATCGAATTCACCGTACCGCAGACGACGACGCTCACCGGCATGGTCAAGGAATACGAGATTCTTGACTTTCCCTTCCTGTTCTCCACCACGCAGCAGGCCGAAAAGGTGCTTGACGGCCCAGTAGGCGACAAGCTGCTGGCCCTGCTCCCCGAAAAGGGTTTGGTAGGTCTGGCGTACTGGGAAAACGGTTTCTTCAACGCCACCAACAGCAAGCACCCGATCAACAAGGTGGAAGACTTTGAAGGCCTGAAATTCCGCGCCGTGCAGGCCAAGATTTCGCAGGAAACCGTCAAGGCGCTGGGCGCCAACCCGGTACCGCTGGCCGTGCCGGAGCTCTACACCGCACTGGAAACCCGCACTGTCGATGGCCAGGGCACGCCCACGGCCGTGATTGCTGCGCTCAAGCTCAACGAAGTGCAGAAGTACCTCTCGCTGACCCGCCACAGCTACGGCGCGTTCATTCCACTGGTGTCCAAGAAGTTCTGGGACAAGCTCTCCGAAGGTGACCGCAAGATTTTGAAAGACTCCGCCATCGAGGCACGCGCCTTCCAGCGTGGTGTGGCGCGCGCCCAGGAGAAGTCTGCCCAGGCTGCGATGGCTGCCAAGGGCCTGATCGTCAATGACGTCACCGATGCCGAACACGCTCGCATGCGCGAGAAGGTCCAGCCGGTGTGGAAGATGTTCATCCCCAGCGTGGGCGAAGGTCTGTACAAGGAAGTGACGGACCAGTTGGCCAAATAAGGCGCTGCACCACCGCACCTTTGCCCTGCGCGGGCGGGGTGCCTCTCCGGCGGCCGCGCCCTCTTGCGCCGGCCGGACCGTTTTCTCAAGGATTGCCCCATGAAACTCGCCACCCTCAAAGCTGGCGGCCGCGACGGTACGCTCGTCGTCGTGCGCCGCGACCTCTCGCAATGTGTTGCCGTGCCGCAGATTGCGCGCACGCTGCAAGCCGCGCTGGACGATTGGGAGCGCTGCGCGCCGCTGCTGCAGGCCGTCTCGGACGCTCTCAACGCCGGCACCGCGCAAGGCGCAACGGCCTTCGACGCCACAGCCTGCCACTCACCCCTGCCGCGCGCCTACCAATGGGCCGACGGCTCGGCCTACCTCAACCATGTCGAGCTGGTGCGCAAGGCGCGCGGCAGTGAGGTGCCGGCCTCGTTCTGGACCGATCCGCTGATGTACCAGGGTGGGTCAGATTCCTTCGTCGGCCCGCGAGACCCCATTGATGCGATCAGCGAAGACTGGGGCATTGACCTGGAAGCCGAGGTGGCCGTGGTCACCGGCGACGTGGCGATGGGCTCTGGCGTGGAGCGCTGCGCGCAGGCCATTCGCCTGGTCATGCTGGTGAACGATGTCTCGCTTCGCAACCTGATTCCTGGCGAGCTCGCCAAGGGTTTCGGCTTCTTCCAGGCCAAGCCGGCGAGCGCGTTTTCCCCCGTGGCCGTGACGCCCGACGAGCTCGGCGCAGCCTGGCATGGCAGCAAACTGAAAGGCCAGTTGCGCGTGCAGATCAACGGCCAGCCCTTTGGCGAGCCCGACGCGGGCGAGGACATGGCGTTCAGCTTCGCGCAGCTCATGGCCCATGCGGCCAAGACGCGCGCGCTCTGCGCCGGCTCCATCATCGGCTCGGGCACGGTGTCGAACAAGCAGGGCAGCCTGCATGGTTCCAGCGTCGCCAACGGCGGCGTGGGCTACTGCTGCCTGGCCGAAGTGCGCATGTACGAAACCATTGAAGGCGGCAAGCCAGCAACCGAGTTCCTGCACTTTGGTGACCGTGTGCGCATCGAAATGCTGGATGCCCAGGGCGCGAGCATCTTTGGCGCCATCGACCAGACGGTGCGCCAGATCCCGGCGGCAGGCTGAGGAGCGCAAGCGCCATGCTCAAGCTCTACAGCTATTTCCGCAGCTCGGCGTCGTACCGCCTGCGCATTGCCCTGGCGCTCAAGGGACTTGCGCACGAAACGGTGGCGGTGCACCTGCTCAAGGGCGGCGGCGAGCAACACCAGCCGGCCTACCGTGCTGTCAACCCCGCCGGCCTGGTGCCGGTGCTACAAGACGGCGATGCGGTGCTGACGCAGTCCCTCGCCATCATGGAGTACCTTGACGAGGCCTACCCGGAGTCGCCGCTGCTTCCGTGCGATCTGCTTGGCCGCGCGCGGGTGCGCGCGCTGGCACTCACCATCGCCTGCGATGTGCATCCGCTCGGCAATCTGCGTGTGCTCAACTACGTGGGCGATACCCTGGGTGCAGGGGAAGAAGGGCGCAAGGCCTGGGCCAGCCACTGGATTGCGCTCGGGTTCGAGGCGTTCGAGGAAATGCTCAGCCGCCCCGGTGCATCCACCGGCCTGTTCTGCCACGGTGACACCCCAGGCATGGCCGACTGCTGCCTGGTGCCGCAGGTGTTCAACGCGCGCCGTTTTGGTCTGGACCTGGCGCCGTATCCCACGGTGAAACGCATCACCGAGTACTGCGAAGCGCTGGCACCTTTTGTGATGGCACACCCAGCGAACCAGGCAGACGCAAGCTAGGGCGATGCTGAATAAGTGACCGCGATGGCGCGCGCCGTGCATCGGGATGGGATGCAAGGCGCAAACCGCAGCCATAGCCGCAGCTATGGCGAGGACTTGCAACGCCGCAGACCGCCCGAAGCACGGATGCGCGGCGCGTGAGGGACTTGTTCAGCATTGCCCTAACTGCGCGCAGCGCGCAGCTCCTGCACCATGCCGTGCACGATGCAGAACTGCGCTGCGTAGTAGGTGGCCAGCACCCACAACAGTGCCAGCGGCACCGGCTGGACAAAGCGGTCCACGGCCAGCACTGAGTCGCTCAGCATGAAGATGCAGGCCCCCAGCGCCACGGTGCGGGAGGCCTGGGTCTGCAGCTCGGCTGCACGCCCCAGTGCCTGCGCCGCCATCAGGGCGATCACCAGCACATACATCGCTACGGGAATGCGCAGGTCGGCGGGCAGGCCACCGCGCCATAGCCAGGCGTACATGGCGGCGCCTATGGCCACCGTGGCCAGCAGCGCGCCCCGATGGGCAAACCAGCGCACGCCGCGGCGCAGCAGCGCGATGTAGGCCAGGTGCGCCAGCAGAAAGCTGACCAGACCGGGGATGAAGAGGCCCTCCAGCATCAGAAACACGTCGCCCGCCAGCGAGGCCAGCAGCGCCGCCAGCAACAATCCCCAGGATTTATAGTGAAATTGGCCTCTAGCGCTTGATTGGTATGCGTTAGAAGCTACAAAAATAATAGCTATCGTGATGGCGGCCGGTTTAAAGACCAGATGCCAGGCCCAGACCCCCGTGGCGCCGCTGGCGGCCGCCAGCGCGCTGGCTTCGAGCATCCACAGTTCCAGACTGGCAATGCGCCCGCGCCGCGCCGCCACCACCGCCAGAGCGGCGGCGCACAAGGCCATCAGCCAGACCAATACATGCGTGCGCGTCAGTGCGCCCGCCTGCCAGCTCAGTGCCCAGGTGGCCAGACCGATCAGGACGGTGTGCAGCACGCCTTGCCAGAGCGGCAAGGCAGACGCTGCCGCAGATCCTTTTGCCATGGCGGGCGCGTGGGCGGGCGCGCGTGTGGGTTGCAAGGGGTCCATGGCCTCAGGTGGTGCTTTCTTCGCGCGCCGCGCTGTCCAGGTGCTGGGTGTCGCCCCAGCCCACCAGAGTCAAGGCCTCCGGGGTCCAGAGCAAGCGGTTGATGGCCGTATTGGTCAGCTGCCAGGTGCGCGGTGCCTGCAGCGCCTGCCCGGTGGCCAGGCGGTAGAGCACGTCAAGCACGCCGCCATGCGCCACCAGCACGATCTGCTCGCCCAGGTGGCGCGCGGCCAGGCGCGCCGTGACGTCGGCAATGCGCGCCTGCAGCCGTGTCAGGCTCTCGCCGCCCTCGGGCGCGTAGTGGGGGTCGCGTTTGCGCCAGCGCAGCGCCTGCTCGGGCTGCTCGGTCTCGATCTCGGCAAAGGTGCGGCCTTCGAAGGCGCCAAAGCTGCGTTCGCGCAGGCCGGGTTCGGCGTGCAGCGGGGCGTTGGCAGCATCCGCAATGGCGGCGCCGGTGGCGTGCGCGCGCAGCAGGTCGCTGGCGTACACGGCGGCAATCGGTTCGCTGGCGAGCGCGCGTGCCACTTGCGTGGCCTGCCAGCGCCCGGTGTCGTTCAGCGCAATGTCGCGGTGGCCCTGGATGCGGGTGTCCACGTTCCAGGCGGTCTCGCCATGGCGGATGGCAAGAATGCGGGTGGCGTCCATGCGGGAGTCAGTGACCGCCTGCGCCGACAGGCACCAGCGGCAGGCGAATCTGGCGCGCTCCGGCGGGCGGTGTGGGGAAGCCCGCCAGCGCCGCATCGAACAGCACACCAAAGATGCGCGGCGCGTCGGTCCACACGTCTTCGTTGCTGGCGGAGGTCTCGTACACGGTCTTTTGCGTGGCCGCGTCGCGCAGAATCACGCTCACTTCGTTGCGGTACAGCGTCGGCGGAAGCTCTCGCAGCATCCAGCCGGCGTGCATGCCGGAGTGGTGGCCCCAGCCGAAGCCGCCACCCCAGCCGCCCCAAGGGCCGTAGGGGTACCAAGGGCCATCGGCCAACGCGGTGCCGGTGCGCACGCCGATTTCCGCGATCAGGCGCGGGGCCGCATCGTCCTGCTGCAGGCCAGCGCGCGCCAAGGCCGCATGGGCCATGGGAACGATGGCGTCAAAGGCGCGTGACTGTTGTTGTGAGGGCAGCAGATCCAGGCGGTAAGTGGGCGGCTGGGGCAGGCTGGCGAGCGTGGACCAACTCTGCACCTGGCTGTCCACGGTGCGCTGCACGGCGCAACCGGCCAGCGCGAGGGCGGTCAAAAGCACAGCGACGAGGCGTACGAACATGGCGCTACTCCTGTGAGAAGGCTCGTTACCCGAGCCGCAGCACCTGCATACCGGGCAGGGCCGGGGGTGGGGGGAAGTCTTCGGCGTCAAAGGCCTTGTCGCCGTTTTCGTCCGATACGCCCGTGGCCACGGCGTTCCTGAAATCGTACAAATGGGCGTCCAGCAGATGGCTGGGCACCACGTTCTGCAGCGCGTTGAACATGTTTTCGATGCGGCCGGGAAAGCGCTTCTCCCAGTCGCGCAGCATTTCGCCGACCTGCTTTCGCTGCAGGTTCTCCTGGCTGCCGCAGAGGTTGCAGGGAATGATGGGGAAGTTGCGCTGCGCTGCCCAGCGCGCGGTGTCCTTTTCGGTCACGAAAGCCAGCGGGCGGATCACCACATGCTTGCCGTCGTCGCTGACCAGTTTGGGCGGCATGCTTTTGAGCTTGCCGCCAAAGAACATGTTGAGCAGCAGGGTCTGCAAAATGTCGTCGCGGTGGTGGCCGAGCGCTATTTTCGTCGCGCCCAGCTCGTCGGCTACGCGGTACAGGATGCCGCGGCGCAGCCGGCTGCACAGGCTGCAGGTGGTTTTGCCCTCGGGGATCAGCCGCTTGACGATGCTGTAGGTGTCTTCGTTCTCGATGTGGAAAGGGACGCCGGTGCTCTTGAGGTAATCCGGCAAGACATGCTCGGGAAAGCCCGGCTGCTTCTGGTCCAGGTTCACCGCCACCAGGTCGAAGCGGATGGGCGCTCTGGCCTTGAGTTTGATGAGGATGTCAAGCAGTGCGTAGCTGTCCTTGCCGCCCGACATGCAGACCATGACCTTGTCGCCCTCCTCGATCATGTTGTAGTGCACGATGGCGCGGCCGGTTTCGCGGCACAGACGCTTTTCCAGCTTGTGCGCTTCGCGCTCGATCTTGAGGCGTTGGGCGTTGCTGGCCGGCGCATTGCCTTGGGCGGTATCAGGGGTGTCGGCGGTCCAGGCGCCGGAAATCACGGTGTCCATGTTGGCAATCCTCTGCGTCACCAGGCGCCGGTTTCGACGCGGATGGCGACTTCGCAGTCGTCGAATATTTCCAGTTTGGCGATCTTCACCCGCACGCCTTGCACACCGGGCAACTGCATCAGCCGCTGGGCGAGTTTGCCAATCAGGCTCTCCAGCAGATTCAGGTGCTCGGCCGTGCATTCGTCGATGATGATCTGGCGCACGCGCCGGTAGTCGAGCACATGCGCCAGGTCGTCGTCGCGCGGCGCCAGGGGCTGGCGGCCCAGGCTCAGTTCGGCGTCCACCTGAATCGGTTGGGGGGCCATTTTTTCGTGGTCGAGCACGCCCAGGCTGGCATCAAAGCGCAGGCCGGTGAGTGTCAGGATCTGGGCGCCGGAAGAGGCAGCGGTCATGGCAGGGCTTTGGTGGGTGGCAGGGCGGCGGGAGCGGGTTTGCGCCGAAAGGCTTCGACGCCCACGGCCTCACAGTCGTCGTACACATCGGGCTTGCGTGTGGACACCCGCGCCGCCACGACCAGCGGGTGCGCCAGCAAGGCGTTCAGCACGGCGTCGCACAGGGTCTCCTGCAGGTCAATGTGGCCGCGCTCGGTGATCCGGGTCACTTCGCTGCGGACAAAGTCGTAGTCCACCACTTCGTCGATGCGGTCGCACTGCGGCGTCGTTTGGACCAGCGGAACGTACAGATCGATGTCAAAAAGAATGCGCTGGGCGGCAGCGCGCTCGAAGTCATGGATGCCAATGCGCACGCGGCGGCTGAGGCCGCGCAGAAAAATGCGCCGGCAATCGGTCAGCAAGGGGTCGATCATGCGGTGCCTGGGGATGCGGCTGGCGCCAGTTGTTCGGCGACGAACATGATGTCGCGCGCCAGGGGGACGAGGTGCTGGCCTTTGTCCACGGCGATGGTGACGCCGGTGATGGACGGGTTCTCCGCCAGAAAGACGGCACTGCTTGCCACGTCGGCCGGGTCGGTTGCGCTTTGCAGCAGGTTCACGCTGCTGGCGCGGCGAAAGTTCTCGCCGCTCTGCGGTCCGCTCACATAAATCAGCCCCGGCGCTACGCCGTTCACCCGCACCCGCGGCGCCAGCGCCTGCGCCTGCAGGGCCACGGCGCGTTCCAGCGCCAGCTTGCTCAGGGTGTAGGAAAAATAATCGGGGTTCAGGTTAAACACTTTTTGATCCAGCACGTGAATCACGCAGGGAAGCGTGGCGGCGGCTGCGCTTGTGGACCGTGCCAGTAGGCTGGCGAGCTGCAATGGCGCCGAGAGGTTGATTTGCATCTGCTGCTGCAGCAGCTCGGGAGAAAACTCCAAGCCGCTGTCGGGCTCGAAGGCCGAGGCGTTGTTCACGATGGCATCGGGCGCCTGTCCGAGTGCGGCCACGGTGGCGGCGAAGAGGGCTGCGATGGCATCGGACTGGCCCAGGTCGCCTTGCACCGCATACGCCTTATGGCCCAGAGCGCGCACGGCCTCGCAAGTCTGCAAGGCGTCCTCACCAGAGTGCTGGTAGTGGCACACCACATCCCACCCCGCGCGGGCAAAGGCCAAGCAAAACGCTTTGCCCAGGCGCCGCGCGCCACCCGTGACAAGTACGGCTTTGGGGCGGTCAGGGAGGGACATTGGGAGACAATCGCAGGCGTGATGAACGAACCCACAAGTTTAACGAGTGCCCTGCACGGGTGTATTGCGCGCGCCATTGCGGATGCCGGCGGCTGGATCGCCTTTGACCGCTTCATGGCGCTGGCGCTGTACGCGCCTGGCCTGGGCTACTACGCCAACGACAGCACCAAGTTCGGCGCCATGCCCGAATCGGGCAGCGACTTTGTGACCGCACCCGAGATGACGCCGCTGTTTGGCCAGACGATGGCTGCGCAGGTGGCCGAGGCGCTGGAGCGCACCGGTACGCGCGAGATCTGGGAGTTCGGCGCCGGCTCGGGCGCACTGGCGCTGCAGTTGCTGGGCGCCTTGGGCGAGCGGGTGGAGCGCTACACCATCGTCGATATTTCGGGCAGCCTGCGTGCTCGCCAGCAACGGCTGCTCGCTGGCTATGCCGACAAGCTGCACTGGGCCGATGCGCTGCCTGAGCGCTTTGAGGGCGTCGTGGTGGGCAACGAGGTGCTGGATGCCATGCCGGTCAAGCTGCTGATGCGTCTTGCGGGGCAGTGGCACGAGCGCGGCGTGGCCATGCCAGACGACGCATTCGTCTGGCAGGACCGGCCCACGCCGCTGCGCCCGCCGGTCGAGGCAGAGGGCGATCACGACTACCTGACGGAAATCCACCCCCAGGCAGAGGCCTTCATCCACACCCTGGGTGATCGCCTCACCCGCGGCGCAGCCTTGTTTCTTGACTATGGTTTCGGCGAGAGTGAGTACTACCACCCGCAGCGCCATATGGGCACTGTGATGTGCCACCGCGCGCACCGATCCGACGACAACCCGCTGGCGGACGTCGGCCTCAAGGACATTACGGCCCACGTGAACTTCACCGGCATCGCGTTGGCGGCGCAGGAGCAGCCGCTCCCTGTCGGCCAGGGCTGGAACGTGCTGGGCTACACCACGCAGGCGCATTTCCTCATCAACTGCGGGTTGCTTCCAAAAATGGAGCTGCAAACCCAAGCAGAACGTGCGCTGGCGGCCAAATTGATCATGGAACACGAGATGGGCGAGCTGTTCAAGGTGCTGCTCATCGGCAAAGGCGAGCCCTGGGAACCCTGCGGTTTCGTCCAGGGTGACCGTTCGCACAGGTTGTGATGCATCCCCCTGAGTCGCCTCTGACGCCTTCACCCTTCTCTCGCCTCGCTACGCGATGCGGGAAGGGGGACACCGCCAGCGCGGCGGGGCGGCCCTTGCGCGGCGGTCGCTGGCATAGGTTGTGCCGGTTTCAAGCACCAGTGAATGATGCAGAGCTTGGGAGCGCAGGGAGATGATTCGCTGGCTGCTTGCCACCTTTGTGGCGCTGGTCGTGCTCAACAGCTTTACGCCCTGGCTGCGCCGCCTCGGGCTGGGGCGGCTGCCGGGTGATTTCCAGTTTCGGCTGTTTGGGCGCGACGTATTTGTTCCACTCGCCAGCACGGTGCTGATCAGCGTGCTGGTCAGCCTTATCGTGAAGTGGCTATGAGGGCACGTGCGGCCTCGTCCGCGTCGGCGTGGGTCTCGGCGAGCGCCTGCAGGAAACGCTCTCGCCACCAGTGCACGTCGAACTCGCGCACGTTGGCGAGCAACGCGCGGTGGCGGTGCTGGCGCTCTTCCAGTGGCATGTTCAGGGCGCGGTACATGGCGTCCGCCATGCCTTCGGTGTCGTAGGGGTTCACCAGCAGCGCGTCCTTGAGCTGCTCGGCAGCGCCCGCAAAGCGCGAGAGCACCAGCACGCCGGGGTCATCGGGGTTCTGCGCCACCACATATTCCTTGGCCACCAGGTTCATGCCGTCGCGCAGCGGCGTCACCAGCCCTACGCGGGCGACGCGGCACAGCCCGGGCACGCGCTTGCGCGCCACCATGCGGTGGATGTAGCGCACCGGCATCCAGTCGAGCTCGCCATAGTCGCCATTGGTCGCGCCGCACAGGCCTTCGAGTTCCTGGCGCAGATCCGCGTAGGCATTCACGCTGTCGCGCGATGGCGAGGCAATCATGATCAGCGTGGCGTCGCTGTGCGTATCCGGATAGCGCGAGAGCATGTTGCGAAAGGCGCGTACGCGCTGCGGAATGCCCTTGGAATAGTCGAGCCGGTCGATGCCCAGCAGCAGCCTCCGCCGGATGTATTCCTCGCGCATGTTCTCGTAGATTTCCACCGCCTCAGGCGCCTGACCCAGGCGCTCGAACTCGGCGACGTCGATGCCAATGGGGAACGCCTGGGCCCGCACCGTGGCGCCGAATGCGCGGTACTGGTGCTCTGCCACCGGCTTGGCATCGGCCTCGGCCTGCACATAGCGGTCGAAATGGGACAGGTCAGCTTCGCTTTGCAAGCCCACCAGATCGTAGGCAAACAGCGAGCGCATGAGCCACTGGTGCTGCGGAATTGCCGCCAGAATCACCGGCGGCGGCAGCGGAATGTGCAGGAAAAAGCCGATGCGCTGGCGGCAGCCCAGCGCGCGCAACTCGGCGGCCAGTGGGATCAGGTGGTAGTCGTGCACCCAGATGACGTCGTCGTCCCGCAGCAGCGGCAGCAGCTTGCGCGCCATCATGCGGTTGACGCGGCGGTAGCCGGCGATGTCGCCGGTCTCGAAATTGGCCAGGTCAAGCCGGCAGTGGAACACCGGCCACAGCACGCTGTTGCTGTAGCCCAGGTAGTAGCTGTCGTGGTCCTGGCGGGCGAGGTCTACCGTGGCCAGGGTGACGCTGCCGGCCTGGCGCGTTTGCAGCCGCCCTTCACCGGGCGCACCGGCTTCGTCGATCGCGCCGCTCCAGCCAAACCACAGGCCGCCGCTTTGGGCCAGGGCCTCGCCCAGGGCGACGGCCAGGCCGCCGGCTGCGGGCTTGCGCGGGTCGGCAATGCGGTTGGATACGACGACAAGCCGGCCGGAGGTTTGCATGCGGCGAGCATGCCCTGCCGAGGCGTGCGCGTCTGTCGGACGCCCGCTCAAATCACGCTGTCCCATGGGGCGGAGAGGCGCACGGCCGCGTTGATGATGCCCACCATCGAATACGTCTGCGGAAAGTTGCCCCACATCTCGCCGGTGTCGGGGTGCGTGTCTTCCGACAACAGCCCGAGCGGGTTGCGCGCGGCCAGCATGGTTTCAAAAATGGCGCGTGCTTCCTGCTTGCGGCCAATGCGCGCCAGCGCATCAATGCGCCAGAAGGTGCAAATATTGAATGCCGTCTCGGGTTTGCCGAAATCGTCGGCTGCCTCATAGCGGCGCATGTAGGGGCCGTCGCACAGGCTGGCTTCCATGGCGTCCACCGTGCTCACAAAGCGGGGGTCGCGCGCGTCGATCAGGCCCACTTCGGCCATCAGCAGCACGCTGGCGTCGAGCTCACTGCCGCCAAAGCTCTCTGCAAAGGCGCGCCGCTTTTCGCTCCAGGACTTGTCGAGGATTTCGCGCTGCATGCGCGCCGCGTGCGTGCGCCAGTGGTCGGCGCGCTCGGGCAGTTGCAGCGCCACGGCAATTTTCGCCAGCCGGTCGCAGGCGGCCCAGCTCATTAGCGCCGACGAGGTGTGCACGCGGGCGCGCGTGCGCAGCTCCCACATGCCGGCATCGGGCTGGCCATAGACGCGCACCGCCTGCTCGCCCACAAGTTCCAGCCGCGTGAATTCGGAAAGCCCTGCGCGGTGCAGCAGCCGGTGGTCGTGAAAGGCCTGCGCCGCGCCCAGGATGATGTTTCCGTACACGTCGTGCTGAAAGTGTTCGGCCGCCTGGTTGCCCACGCGCACCGGCCCCATGCCGCGGTAGCCCGCGAGCGTGGGCACGGTCGCCTCCGGCAGATCACGCTCCAGGCCGATGCCGTACAGCGGCTGAATGTGGCCGCTGCCGGCGTCGGTCACCACGTTGCCCAGCCAGCGCAAATAATCTTCCATGGTGCCGACTTCAGACAGGCTGTTGAGCGCACGCACCACGAAGAAAGCGTCGCGCAGCCAGCAGTAGCGGTAGTCCCAGTTGCGGCCGCTGTGGGCCGACTCGGGAATGCTGGTCGTCATGGCGGCGACGATGGCGCCGGTGTCTTCGAATACCGAGAGCTTGAGCGTGATGGCGGCGCGGATCACCGCGTCCTGCCATTCCAGCGGCACCGCCAGGCGTTGGCTCCACACGCGCCAGTAGTCCTGCGTTTCCTGCTCGAACATGCGCGCGGTGTCGGCAATGCCGTGGTCCAGGGTTTCGTCGGCCCCGAGAATGAAATTCTGATCACGGGTCAGCACATAGGGCTGGCCCGAGAGCACATGGGCAATCGGCGCATCGGTCGAGACGCGCAGCGTCATGGGTTCGCCCACGTAGCGGATGTGGTTGCTGCCGTGCGTCACACGCGGCGCGCTCTGGCCCCAGTCGAAGCGGGGTTTCAGGACGACGCGAATGCGCGGCGAGCCCTGGATCGGCCGCACCCGGCGCACCAGCGTCATGGGGCGGAAGTAGCGCGAGCGGCTGAAAAACCGCGGGGCGAAGTCGGTGACCTCAACACCCTGGCCGGCCTTGTCGAGCAAGCGCGTGCGCAGGATGGCGGTATTGGGCTCGTACCACTGCTCTGTTGAGGCCAGGTCTTCCACCTCAATGGCGAAGTGGCTGCCGTTCTCGCCAGGCTCCAGCAAGGCGTTGAACACCGGGTCCCCGTCAAAGCGCGGCAGGCAGCACCAGACCATTCGGGCCTGGGCGTCGATGAGTGCGCTGATGGCGCAGTTGCCGATCATTCCCAGCCCGAGTGAGCCGGGAAGAAAGGGTGACAACGAGTGCTTCATGGGTTCGCTCATCAGGCACGCTCCAAGGCTGTTCGCGACGCCGACAGCCAGCCCCGCAGGGCGGCGGGCGTCATGCAGCGAAATTGCGCGTGCGTCGGGCCTTCGCCCACCTTGATGGCCAGGCCGCCGAGCGCCATCACGCTGGCAAAACCGGCTTCGTCGGTCACATCGTCGCCCACGAACACCGGCGTGCGGCCGGCAAAGGGTGCCTGGCGCATGAACGCAGAAATGGCCTGGCCTTTGTGGATGCCGGCGGGCTTGACCTCGTAGACGCATTTTCCGCTCAGCAGCTCAAGACCTGCCAAGCCGGTCATCGCACCTTCCAGCGCCTCGCGGCAGACTTGCGCCAGGTCCTGCGCCTGGCGGAAATGCAGCGCCACGCTGGCGCGCTTGACCTCCACCACCAGCCCGCGGTGCTGGGCGGCAAGCTGCTCTGCCGCACGCAACACCGGCGCCAGCTCCGGTGGATCAATCGCCGGGCGGCTGCCGTCGGCAAAACGGTATTGCGCGCCATGTTCGCTGGCCAACGGCAGCACCAGGGGGTCGAGGAAGCCATCGATATCGGACTCGCGCCGCCCGGTGACGATCGCCAGTGCACCGCCCAGCAAGCGATGCAACGCTGTGAGCGTAGGCGCCAGGCCGGACGGCACATGAACCGCGTGCGGCTGCGCCGCAATGTCGGTCAGCGTGCCGTCGAAATCGAGAAAAAGCGCGTTCGCGCGGGTCAACGTGGGCATCAGGGGCATTGGAGCAACACCTTAGCAGGAGAGCGCAGCAGGCAGCGTAGGCCGAAACCGCAGCCCTTCTGAAGCCCTTGAATTGCAGGCAGATCGCCGCCATGTGCTGCCATCGCCGCCCCGGAGAGAAGCCCCATGACCGCCCAAACCCTGCACATCGTCTGCCCGCACTGCCACACCACCAACCGCATCCAGGCGGACCAATTGGGCAGTGCGCCCGACTGCGGAAAATGCCACCAACCGCTGTTCACCGCCAGCCCGCTGGCGCTGGATGGGTCGAGTTTTGAGCGCCATATCGGGCGCAGCCAGATTCCGGTGCTGGTGGATTTCTGGGCGCCCTGGTGCGGGCCGTGCCGCCAGATGGCGCCGGCCTATGCCCAGGCTGCGAAAGAATTGGAACCCCAGGTGCGCCTGGCCAAACTCGATACCGAGGAGCACCCGCAGCCGGCCGCGCGCTTCAACATCCGCAGCATTCCCACCATGATTTTGTTCAAGGGCGGCAAGGAGGCGGCGCGCATTTCGGGCGCACTGCCCGCCAGCGAGATCGTGCGTTGGGTGCGCTCGGTTCTGTGAAATCGCAGGCCTGGCAAGTGCCCAGGCGTCAGCGCAAATTGCCCGTGTGCCCCAGTGAATAGCGCCCCGGCAGCGGCCAGACGGTCAATCCGTGCGGCTCGGCGCCCACGCGCACTTTGGTCACCGCGCCGGTGGCCGTATCGAACCGGTACACCACATCGTCAAACCGACCCGACAACCACAGCCACTTGCCATCCGCGCTGACGTTGCCCATGTCGGGGCTGCCGCCCCCGGGAACGGGCCATTGCGCCACGACGGTCTGGGTGGCGAAATCGATCACGCTCACCTTGCCGGGGCCCTTCTTTTTTCCGTGAATCTTGTGCGTTCCGCGGTTCGCCACATAGAGACGCTTGCCATCGCGGCTTGGGTACAGCCCGTGCGCGCCCAGCCCCGTGGGAATGAAACCGACTTCCACGAACGCATCGCCGTCCAGCACGTGCACGCCATCGGCGTCCATGTCGGCCACAAAGAAGCGCTTGCCGTCGGGTGAAATGCGGATGTCCTGTGGCATGCCCTTGGTCGAGGTGCAAATCTCGGTTTCCAAGGGATTGAGGGCGGCCTTCGACTCTGAGAAGCGCACGGCAGGCATCTTGAGCTTCAGGTAACCCAGCACCTTCCGGTTGGCGAGGTCGATCTTGGCCACACTGCCGTCAAACTCACAGGTAAACAGGGCAAATCGCCCGTCAATCGAAAAATCTCCGTGGTTGATGCCCCCACATTGGGGCGTGCTGATCGAGTACTGCATGGCCAGCGTCTTCGGGTCGCGAAAATCCAGCCTGCGCCGCTCTTCGGCGACGACGATGAGCGAGGCGCCATCGGGCGTGAAATACACGTTGTACGGGTCATCCACCGGCACCGACTTGCCTGTCTGGGCGGTTCGCGGGTCGATGGGTGTCAGGCTGCCCTCCGTGCTGCGCTCGGCGTTGTTGGCCACCCACAGGGTAGACAGATCCCACGACGGCACCACGTGCTGTGGGCCCTTTTCAACGCGCAAGGTGTCCACCACTTTCATGGTGTGGGGGTCGATTACCGATACAGATTTTGAGCGCAGATTGGGCACATAAATCCGCTCAAGGTGCTCTTTCACGGCAGAACTCCTATGGTTCGGCGTGGTTTCGCTGTAAATGTTTTTCGGGTCTGGTACCGGCGGCATGCCAGGCACTGTCTGGATCGGGGCCGTCGGTGGAGCCGTCGCGGCGGTGCCTTGCGCCTGGACGGGTGTACCGGCCTCCTGGCGGCTGCCTGCGCTGGTGCCCAACACGCTGAACGTGGTCAGGAGGAGGAACAATGCTTTAGCTGGAGCGAATTTCATTATTTGAGAGGGTGTGGCGAAGGTTTGGAGCCGGCTTGCTCCTGCATCAGGGCATGCAGGGCTGTCACGCTGCTGTCCACAATCTGTTTCACGCCGATGCGCCCCAATTCGGCGCTCGCGCGGCGCGGATCGCCGTACACGCCGCCGCGCTTGCCGGCCTGCGCCGCCTGGTTCAGTGCATCCGCGCGCACCAGTGATGGGTCCACCGCCAGCGACAGCGAGGTATCGGCCAGGCCGGCATGGGTTCCGATTTCATCGCGCGTGAGGCCTTTTTTCAGCAGTTCGGCCTCGTAGAGCGATTGCGTTGCCTGGTAGTACTCGGGCAGCGCATGCACGCGGCAGCTCGGATCGCGTGCCCATTCATGGTTGAGGCGTTGGGCCACGTGCGCTTCGAGCTGCTGGTAGCCGCCGTGGTCGCCCAGGAACACCACATGGCGAAAACCATGCTGTTTGAACGAGCGCGCAGCGCCCTCCAGCACCGCTTCAAAGGTGGCATCGGGAATCGAAATCGTGCCCGCAAAGCGCATGTGCGCCTGGGGCGGAGCAATGGCGCCCTCGGGCACATAGGCCAGCACGGGCGCCACCACCGTGCCACTCGCGCGCTGCGCGATCTGCCCGGCCAGGAAACGAACGCGCACATTGTGTTTGCCCAGCACCATGTGCGGCCCACTCTGCTCGGTGCCGCCGATGGGCACCAACACGGTGGTGCTGCCAGCGGCGATGCGGTCCCGCAGCTCGGTCCAGGTCATGTCTTCGAGGTAGACGCTGGGCGACGCAGCGCCAGACGCCCATGCAGCCCCAACGCCCAGACCACTATGGATCAGCACCATGAGGCAGACGGTGCGCAGGCACCTGGGCATCGGCCTGGCAAGGCGAAAGCTGCTGACCGAAACCCCGCCAGACGGCGTGTGCGCCAACTCTCTGCCGCCAGCGCGGGCGGCCCGTGGGACGCAGAAAGGCATGCAAAACCGCAGAAGGGTAGGGAGAAGCTGAACGAGAAGGCGCATAAGCGCTTGATGGTACAAGCCCGCAGGCCGAAGTCAGGCGCTTCCGGCTCCACCCGCAGCAGGTGGAGAATAGAAAAATGATAGCTATAAACGTAGCAGTGATAAGCGCTAATGGCTTTTTTGACCAAATTTTCACATCATGCAGAGACGCTGCGGCAGACTGCCTGCGCCGCTTGTGCCACCACCGCAGGGCCGGGTCCCTCGGCGGTTCTAGCGTTGGAATAGCGCGCGATCCAGCGACAGCGCGCCGCCGCCGCGCCCCACCAGGTACAACAGCAGCGCCGCCCACGAGAGATGGGTGGGCCAGGCGTCCGGATAGACAAAAACCTGGATCACCAGTGTCATGCCCAACAGCGCCAGCGCCGAGAGGCGGGTGAACAAGCCGAGCACCAGCAGAATGGAAAACAGGTGCTCGGACACCGTGGCCACTTGTGCGGCCCATTCCGGCGGGATCACAGGCAGGTGGTATTCCTCACGGAACAGCAGGTAAGTGCTGCCCTTGATGTGAAACCAGCCATCGACCTTGGTGCGCGCCGACATCCAGAAGATGCCGGCGATGGCAAACCGGTTGGCGAGTGCCAGCAGGCTGTGCGGCGTGGCGCGCTCGGCGAGCTGGCGCAGGCGCGCAAGTGGGCGTTCGGTGTGCGTGGGGCGGTTGGGAAGGGCGGCGGTGTTCATACGGGGTCCTCGGCGCCAGCTGGCGCGCACAGGGCGCCGCCGGAAAGCAGCAGCGCCATCAGTTGGGCAAGGCTTGCGCCGGCGCCATCAGGCGTTGCCGCCAGCGCTGACTCGGCGGCTTCGGCGAGCGGTCGGCCGGCGGCGCAATCGTCCAGAAAGGCCAGGCCGGCGCGCGGCAGGGCGCACCACTGCACAGCGCCACTGGGGCGTGTCAGCAAGGCGCCTTCGGCCTGCCAGGGCAGCGCCGCATCGACGGCCAGGCCTTCGCGGTGGCGCTGCCAAATGGAATACGTGGGGTGTTCGTTGCACCACAGCCAGCGGGCGGCGGGGTGCGGCGCGATACGTGCTGCGCCCAAGGCTTCGGGCGGTTGGCGGGCCAGCCAGCTGGCGGCCAGCGGCGGCGCATCGGCCGCGAGGTGTGCTTCGGTCCAGGCGCGGTCCAGGCGCGCCACGTCGCTCAGGTAAGGCAGTTCGGCGGCGGGCGCAAAGCGGGCCAGGAACGCCGCAAAGCCGGCGCCAAAGTGCATCAGGCGGCCATCGGTGGGCGGCTGCACAGCCAGGTAGGCTTGCGCTGCGCCGCAAAACCAATCCTCACCCACCAGTTGCACCACCGTGGGGTAGTTGGCGCGCAGTGCGTCCAGCGCCGCCTTGCGGCCACTGTTGCGGTAGACGGCAAAGCCGGGCTGGGCGCAGAGCGCGTCCATCCAGGCAGGTGTGGGTGCCTCTGTGCGCAGTGCGGCACAGAAACCGTCCTGGAACGCGCTCAGTTGCATGCCAGCTCCTCGTGCGGCGCGGCGCAAAGCGCCCGGTGGGCGCGTGCGCGTTCGGCCAGCAACTCGGCCAGTGGCGGCAGCTCGGCGTCTCGCTCGATCAGGGTGGGAACCGGCCCGGTGCGTGCGATGGCGTGCTGCCACAGGGCCCACACCGGTTCGGCCACGGGTGCGTCGTGGCTGTCGATCAGCAGGGCGGCGCCGTGCACCGGGTCGGCATGGTGGCCGGCCAGGTGCATCTCGGCCACGGCGTGCAAGGGGTACTGGTCCAGATAGTCGAGCGGGTCGGTGCCCAGGTTGTTGGCGCTGACGAAAACGTTGTTGATGTCCAGCAGCAACTGGCAGCCGGTGCGGCGCACCAGTTCGGCAAAGAATGCGCCCTCGCCCATGTCGTGGCCGGGAAGGTGCAGGTAGTGGCTGGGGTTTTCGATGGCAATGGGGCGGCCCAAGGCCTCCTGCGTGCGTTCGATGTTGCGCGCCACGCGCGCCAGGGCTTGCTGGGTGCGGGGAAACGGCAGCAGATCGGGCTGGTAGACGCCGCGCCAGTGCGACCACGCCAGGTGTTCGGAGACCAGCGCCGGCTCGACGCGCCGAACCAATGCCGCCAGGCGCGCCAGATGCGTCTCGTCGGGCGGCGCGTCGGCCGCGAGCGACAGCGACACGCCATGCAGCGACACCGGTTGCCGCGAACGAATCGCGTCCAGCCAGGCCAGCCGCGGCCCGCCGTCCGCGAGGTAGTTTTCCGGGTGCACCTCCCACCACAGGCCGGTGTCCTGGCAGGCCAGGGCTTCTTCATAGTGCTCGGGCTTGAGGCCCAGGCCGGCGGTCAATGGCTGATGCATAGCGCGGTCCTGTTTCATATCGGTCTCCCCATCGCGCTTCTCGCTATCCACACCGCATGAAACCGGCGCGGCTCAAGCCAGGGCTCCCGCGCAAGGGCCGCCCCGCCGCGCCGGGAGCGTCCCCCTGCCCGTAGCGCGTAGCGCTGCGAGAGCGGGGGCTGAGGGGCGCGGCTCCAAGCCTGCCTGCGCAGGCTTGGACGTCCCCGAAGGGCTGCCGCCTGTGGCGGCTGCACGGAGGAGCGAAGCGACACAGGGGGGTGTTTCACTTCATGGCTTCGAGCGAGCCCATGCCTTTGGGTGTCTTCATCGTGGTGCAGGTGCCGGCGGGCACGTACTTCCAGGAATTGCCCTGGTAGTCCATCTTCGAGGTGCCCGCACAGGTGGTGCCCGGGCCGGCAGCGCAATCGTTCTTGCCGGCCATGGCGACGCCAAAGCACTTTTCCATCTTGGGTTGGGCCATGTCGGATTTCATGTCGCCGTTCTGGGCCTGCGCCATGGCAGCGCCCGAAGTCAGGGCGGCGAGGGCGAGAGCGGCGAAGGTGAGGGAAGATGCTTTCATGTGAATTTCTCCATTGCGTGCGTTGATGTGAATACGGCTGATTTGCAGACCGGCCGTGCCGGGTGATCGCCGCCGGCCTGTCTGCGGTGTAATTCGCGCTTTTGATCCCACCGGTTACGGCGGGCTAAAAAATGACAGATATTTCTTTTTGCGCCACGCTGTAACCACAACACGCCGCGCAACGAATAGCCGCAGGAACCAACCATGGAAATTGAAGAGCGCCTGCGTGCGCTTCTGCTGCAAGGCCTGGCTGGCGAGGCGCGGGACTACGAACGCTTTCTCGCGGCGCTGAGCACCCATTTGCGCGCCTTCTTGCGGCGCAGGCTGGGCCAATGGCCCGATGAAGTGGAGGATCTGGTGCAGGAGACCTTGCTCGCGGTGCACAACCAGCGCCACACCTACCGTGCCGATATGCCGGTCACCGCCTGGGCGCACGCGATTGCGCGCTACAAGCTGGTGGACTGGTTTCGCGCACACGCGGTGCGCGGTACACGCAACGTGCCGCTCGACGGCGCGGACGAATTGTTTTCCACGCAAGACCAGGATGCCGCGCAGGCACGCCGCGACCTGGGCCTGCTGCTGGAAACGCTGCCCGACAAGCAGCGCCTGCCGATCCAGCACGTCAAGCTCGAAGGCCTGTCGGTGGTGGAAACGGCCCGCCTGACGGGATTGTCTGAGTCAGCGGTCAAAGTGGGTGTGCACCGGGGCCTGAAGGCCCTGGCGGCACGTATCAGGGGGTTGGCATGAAGACGGATGAGTTGATTGGAATTCTGGCCACGGGCGCCCGCCCCGTGGCGCCCCACCGACTGGAGCAGCGCTTTGGTGGCGCGGCGCTGCTGGGCCTGCTGGGCGCGGGCGTATTGATGCTGCTGGGCTATGGCGTGCGGCCGGATTTGGCGCAGGCCCTGCAATTGCCCATGTGGTGGCTGAAGTTCTCTTTTGCCGCCGCATTGGCGGGCGTGGCAGCGCTGGCGCTGCTGCGCCTGGCGCGCCCCGGCATGCGCCTGGGCCACGCGCTGGCCTGGGTGCTGCTGCCCCCACTGGTGCTGTGGATGATGGCGCTGGCTGCGCTGCAGGGCGCTGCACCCGGTGAGCGCGCGGCGATGGTGCTGGGCAGCACCTGGCGCAGTTGCCCGTTCAATATTGCGCTGCTGTCCCTGCCGGGTTTTGCCGCGCTGCTCTGGGCCATGCGCCAGGCCGCGCCCACGCGCTTGCGACTGGCCGGCGCGTGCGCCGGTCTGCTGGCCGGCGCGCTGGCCACCCTGGCCTATGCCTTGCACTGCCCGGAAATGCAGGCGCCCTTTCTCGCCGTCTGGTACGTACTGGGCATAGCCCTGCCCACGGCGCTAGGCGCCCTGATCGGGCCGCGTGTGCTGCGCTGGTGATACGGTTTCGCAATCAAAGATATAACTGCGTTGCTTCGCCTTGCCGTACGCTTGTACTGCCTGCGGCTTCGCGCCTTGTTCTCGCTTCGATTGCAAACCCGTATCAGTGCGGTAAGGCCGCAGCAATCGCCTGCGCGCGGGCGGCGTGTATCTGCTCACCCACCTGCGGGCCCTTGAGGCCGCGCTTTGCTGCTTCGGCCGCCAGTGGCGCCGTGTCCACCGCACGCGCGGCGTGCATGGCGGCCAGCAGGCGCTCGCGTTGTGGGTAGGCGGATTCTTCAAACCCCAGGCGCCCGCGGGCATCGCATTCGCAGGCCAGCAGCACGTCTTCAAAGCGCGCCGGCTTCCTGATGGCGTCGCAGCGCTCCAGCAGGCGCAGCACGGCCGCCGCGTTCAGCTCGCCACTGCGGTGGATGTTGCCGTGCTCGCGCGCCACCACGTCGGCCAGCTCGCGGCAGTCCACCGGCACGCGCAGGCGCTCGCACACGCCGCGCAGCAGTTGGGCGCTGCGCTGCTCGTGGCCGATGTGGCGCGGCAGCATGTCGGCGGGCGTGGTGCCCTTGCCCAGATCGTGCGTCAGGCAGGCAAAGCGCACGCCCAGCGGCGCGTTCAGCCGCGCCGCCATGGCAAGCACCATCATCAGGTGCACGCCGGTGTCGACCTCAGGGTGGTACTCGGCACGCTGGGGCACGCCCCACAGGCGCTCGACTTCCGGCAGCAGCACGGCCAGCGCGCCGCAACTGCGCAGCACGGCGAACATGCGGGGCGGCTGTGCCTCCATCAGCCCGCGCGCGAGTTCCTGCCAGACGCGCTCGGGCACCAGGTGGTCGGCTTCGCCGGCATCCACCATTTCGCGCATCAGCTGCGTGGTCTCGGGCGCCACAGAGAAATCGGCAAAGCGCGCCGCAAAGCGCGCCACGCGCAGGATGCGCACCGGGTCTTCGCGAAAAGCCTCGCTCACGTGGCGCAGCACGCGCGCCTGCAGGTCGCGATGGCCAAAATAGGGGTCAAATAAGCCGCTAGCGCTTATCCCATCTATGTCTTTAGCTATTGCATTGATAGTAAGGTCGCGCCGCGCCAGGTCTTCTTCCAGCGTCACGTCGGGCGCGGCGTCCACCACAAACCCCCGGTAGCCGCGCCCGCTCTTGCGTTCGGTGCGCGCCAGCGCATATTCCTCGCGCGTCTCGGGGTGCAGAAACACCGGAAAATCGCGCCCCACCGGCAGGTAGCCCTGTGCCAGCATTTGTTCGGGCGTGGCGCCAATCACCACCCAGTCGCGGTCCTGCACCGGCAGGCCCAACAGGGCATCGCGCACCGCGCCACCGACCATGTAAATCTTCATGTGGGAAGTTTATGGCACTGCCGAGACTGTCCTGCGTGGGCCGCCTCCGTGTGATGCGGGCAGCGCCGTGGCTATATTCGCGGACCGCCATGGCCCAATGCGCCACGCCAGGAGCCCACCCATGCCAACATCCCCCGCCATCACCATCGTCCAGCCCCATCCCGATGGCAGTCTGCCCATCCCCGCTGCAGCTCCCGCAGCGGAGCCCTCCGCCCAAGCCCTGCAAGAGCGCGCCGAGGCGCTGCAGGATCAAGTGGACGATTTCCAGGCCCTGCTCGCCAAGCCGCTGAATGAAATTCTCGCGGACCGCGAAAAGGCGCTGGAGGCGGCCGCGGCATGGGACGCCTTTGGCGCCATGTGGGTGCTGTCGCAGCGCGCCATGCGCCGCGTGGCGCTGGACTTGGCAGCGCAGCAAGGGGTGACCGAAGCGGACGTAGTGGCGCGCGCCATGCGGTATGCCAACGAGGTGCTCAACGGCGACGGCGAAGACCTGGGCGGAACCATCGCTCCAGCGCAATTGGCGCACATTGCCCGGCACCGGCCATATTTGCGCAAGCAGTTTCGGCAGGGGTGAGCTGCCTTAAGGATGGCCTGCATAACTCCCCGCGGTCTGTGATAGCGCGGCCTCGGGCGGTCTCCTGCGTTGCTCTTTTTGCCAATAGCTGGGCTATTGGCTGCAAAAAGACGCCTTGTAGCCCATCCCGATCCGCACCATCACCGCCTCGCGAGGGCTATGCAGGACATTCCTTAGCGCTTCAACCGGTACGGCTCCTCAAATTCGCGGAAATCCTGCTCCGCTTTTGCCGCAGCAATCCATTCCTGCATCGCGGGCAAAGCTTCGACACGCTGGATGTACTGCGCAATCGGTTGTGGCACCGGCAGGCCATAGCGCGAGAGGCGCATGCACACGGGCGCGTAAAACGCATCGACGATGGTGAACTCGCCCATCAGCATCGGGCCGCCGTGCGCTTCCAGCAGCTCGGTCCACAGTTGCACCAGCCGCGCCACGTCGGCGCGCACGGCGGGGCGGTCGCGCCAGAGCAGTGCGCCTTGCTGGGCCAGGTCGGCCTCGATGTTCATCGGGCAGGCGCCGCGCAGGGCCGAAAAGCCCGAGTGCATTTCCGCGCAGGCGCTGCGTGCCATGGCGCGGGCCTGGGTGTCCTGGGGCCACAGCTGTCTGTCGGGATATTGCTCGGCCAGGTACTCTGCAATGGCCAGGGTGTCCCATACCGTCAGGTCGCCGTCGATCAGCACCGGTACCTTGCCTGTGGGGCTGAGCGTGCTGAGCGTTTTCTTGAAAGTCGAATTCTCGTCAAAACTGTCGAAACGGACCCTTATTTCTTCGAACGGGATGCCGCCCTGGCGCAGCACCAGCCAGGGTCTCAGGGACCAGGACGAATAGTTTTTGTTTCCGATGACGAGCTTGAGCATGTGCGGGTCTCCTTGCGCAGTAATAGAAATGGAAATGGAAAGGGTCAGATCGGCCAGACCACGCCGTTGTCGTTCAGGATGCCGTCCAGCGGCAGGTCGTGCGGCTCGGGGGCGAAGTCGTCCAGAAAACCCTGCGCATAGCCCAGCCCTACGGTGACGGGCCGCGGTTGCAGCGTAGCCAGGGTGCGGTCGTAGAAGCCGCCGCCGTAGCCCAGGCGGTAGCCGCCGGCCGCGTAGCCCACGCAGGGCACGAAGAGCAGCGTGGGCACGATGACTTCCGTGTCCTTGGGCTTGGGGATGCCGTAGGCGTCTTCTTCCATTTCGCAGCCGGGGTACCAGGCGTGGAAGGTGAGGGTCTTGTGCTGCTTGTTCACCACCGGCAGGCCGATGCGGCGCGGCTGGGGTTCGTCCAGCAGTTCACCGTCTTCCTTCCAGCGGTGCAGGGCCGGCAGAGGGTCAAACTCGCCCTTGATGGGCCAGTAGGCGCCAATGACCGTGTCGGGCCGGTCCACCAGCCAGATGCGCATGACGCGCTGCAACAGGTCGGCGCGTTCGAGCCGGTCGGGCATATTCAGGCGCTGTTCTACCAGTGCTCGGCGCAAGGCTGCTTTGTCCATCACATAATTCCCCCCATGCATTGGATGAAGATTCTGACACCCTTGGCCCTTTCACTTTCCCTCATGGGTATGGGGGGCAGCGCGCAGGCGCTGGCCGTGGGGGCGGCGCCCACTGCGGCAGACCAGGTGCTGATCGACATGCAGCAGGCGTTTCGCAAGAAGGACCGTGTGCGCCTGGCACAGCTCCTGCCGCAGGCGCGCGGCCACGCCCTGGAGCCCTGGGCGGCTTACTGGGAGCTGCGCGCGCGCCTGGAAGACGCGCAAGCGAGCGAGGTCGATGCCTTCTTGCAGCGCTGGGCGGGCACCTACCAGGAAGACCGGCTGCGCAACGACCAACTGCTGCTGCTGGGCCAGCGGCGCGATTGGAGCCGTTTTGCCGCCATGCATCCGGCGTTCCGCATGGGCGACGACCGCGAAGTGCGCTGCTATGCGCTCACCATTGCACAGATCGAAGGACGCGCGCCGCAGGACGCGGCTGCGGTGCTGCGCGAAAACTGGTTTGCCCAACGCGACGCCGACGACGGCTGTACGCATGCGGCAGGAGAGCTGTTTTCCGCGAAGGCGCTGCCTGCCATCGATGTGTGGCGCAAGGCGCGCCTGGCGATAGAAGCCAACCGCGTGCGGGCCGCTCGCGATGCGGTCGCCATCGTGGCGACGGATGTGTTGCCGCAGGTCACCCAGCTGAACGACGCGCCCACCAAGTTCCTGCGCGCGCACTCCACCGCGCCCGGACGCGAGCGCAAGGAGCTCATGGTGCTGGCGCTGATCAAGCTGGCCACCAGCGATCCTGACAGCGCGGCGCAGATGCTGGATTCGAAGTGGAGCGTCCACTTCAACGCCGAGGAGCGCAACTGGACCTGGGGCGTGATCGGCAAGCAGGCTGCGTTGCGCCTCTCGCCCACGGCGAATGAATACTTTGCCAAGGTCAGCCGCGACACTGATCTGAATGACGAACTGCTGGCCTGGAAGGTGCGCGCAGCCCTGCGTGCTGGCCAGTGGGACATGGTGCGAAAGGCGATCACGGCCATGTCGCCCGAGGCGCAGAAAGACAGCGCCTGGACCTACTGGAAAGCGCGCGCCCTGCTGCAAGGCCGGGTCACGGACGCCGAACGCGCCGAGGCCACCGCCCTGCTGCGCTCGATTGCCGGTCCAAGCGGTTTCTACGAGCAGTTGGCCCTGGAAGACCTGGGCGAGCGCGTCAGCGTGCCGCCCGCGCCTGCGCCGCTCACGGCCGAGGAAAAAGCGGCCGCGCGCGCCAACCCCGGACTCAACCGTGGGCTCTACGCCATCTTGATTGGCCTGCGGCGCGAAGGCGTGCGCGAATGGAACTACGCCACCAACCTGCACGAGCGCGGCGGCCTGGGCGAGCGCGAGCTGCTCGCCGCCGCCGATTTCGCCTGCCAGTACGAGGTGTGGGACCGCTGCATCAACACCAGCGAGCGCACCCAGGCGGTGGCCGATTATTCGCAGCGCTACCCCATGCCGTTTGAGGGTGCGGTGGTGGCGCACAGCCGCCAGGTGGGGCTGGACCCAGCCTACGTTTACGGCCTGATCCGCCAGGAAAGCCGCTTCATCATGGACGCGCGCTCGGGCGTGGGCGCTTCGGGCCTGATGCAGGTGATGCCGGCCACAGCGCGCTGGACGGCGAAAAAGATCGGTCTGACCGGCTTTACGCCGGACCAGCTGCACGACCGCGATACCAACATCACCATTGGTACGGCCTATCTCAAGCTGGCTCTGGACGATTTTGCCGGCTCCATGGCGCTGGCCGCTGCTGCCTACAACGCCGGGCCAGGCCGGCCGCGCAACTGGCGCAACGGCCCGGTGCTGGACGCGGCCATCTGGGCCGAGAACGTACCGTTCACCGAAACGCGCGACTACGTGAAAAAGGTGCTGGCCAATACCACCAACTACGCGGCGCTGCTCACCGGCAAGTCGCAGTCGCTGCGCGAGCGCCTGGGCAAGATCGGTCCGCGCGATGCGGCGGTGCCCGAGGTGAACAAGGATCTGCCTTAAAGTTTTGGTGTTTTTGGCCTCTAGCGCTTATTTAGTAAGCGTTAGTAGCTATGTTTATAATAGCTACTCCACTGCATTTCGGGTCAGCGCATCACGGGGTTTCTGCCTAAGATGGTGACCATGCTCACCGTCCACCACCTTGAAACCTCGCGTTCGCAGCGCATCCTCTGGCTGCTGGAAGAACTGGGCGTTCCGTACGAGCTGAAGGTCTACGCGCGTGACCCGCGCACCCGCCTGGCACCGGCGGCACTGCGCAAGGTGCACCCGCTGGGAAAATCCCCGGTGATTACCGAAGACGGCGAGACGATTGCCGAGTCCGGCGCCATCATCGAATACCTGGTGGAAACCCACGGCGCCCATGCCACCGGCGATCTGGCGCATTTGCAGCCCCGGCCCGGTACCCCCGAGCACCGGCGCTGCCGCTTCTGGATGCACTACGCCGAGGGCTCGCTGATGAACTGGCTGGTGATGAAGCTGGTGTTCACCAGCATTCCAAACCAGCCGATGCCGTTTTTTGCCAAACCCATTGCCCGTGCGCTCTGCGCCAAGGTGCAGGAGCAGCTGGTGGACCCCAATGTGGATGCGGCCCTGGCCTTTATGGAAAACCACCTGGGGCGCCACCGCTGGTTTGCGGGTGAGCAGCTGAGCATGGCCGATTTTCAGATGAGCTTTGCCGTCGAGGCCGCCCTCTCGCGCGCCGCCAAGGCCAAGGACTGCCCCAAGCTGCAGGCCTATTGCGAGCGTATGCAGGCGCGGCCGGCGTACCAGCTGGCCATCGCCAAGGGTGGGCCGGTGGTGATGGCGGCCTGACGGCGCATCGAAGGATCAGGTCTTGGCGCAGGCCACGATGCGGCAAGACTTGCCGCTGCGCCCGCGCGGCGCACAGTGGCCCAGCTTGCCGTGCACCTCGATGGCATCGAGCCCCATGGCGCGGGCAAAGGTCTGCAGCTCGGCGCAGCAGCGCGCCAGCGCTTTGCGGCCGTCATCGCCTTCCAGGGGCAGGTGCAGTTCCAGGGTGCAGGCATCGATCTGGCGCAGGTAGAAGTCGAATACCCCGGCCTTGTCTTCCAGTACGGTGGACAGTGCCAGCGGCAGCAGCGTCACGCGCCGGCCGCCCTGCCCGCGCATGACCAGCGGCTCGTCGTGGCGCCCTTGCACCTGCACCACGGGCAGCGGGGAGCCACAACTGCAGCGCTCGGAGTGCAGACTGACCTGGTCGCCCAGGGCGTAGCGCACCAGCGGCTGCACATGGTTGGCCAGGTTGGTCAGCAGCACGCTGCTGGAGGGATGGCCGGTGGGCACGGGGCGCAAGTGCTCGTCCACCGGCTCCAGAATCACCCAGTCGGCGTTCACATGCATCTGGCCGTGTGCGCACTCCCAGCCGATCGCCAGGAACTCGGAGGCACCGTAGCTGTTGCGCACCGCGCCGCCGAGCTGCCGTGTGATGTGGTCCCGCACGCCAGGCGCCAGATACTCGCCGCCGGTCCAGATTTCGCGCGGCCGGATGTGCAAAGCGCCGCGTGCGGCTTCGTCGGCCAGCAGGGCTGCGGCTGTGGGGTAGGTGGCGATGGCGGTGGGGGCAAAGGCATTGAGGGCTTGCACCAGCGTGGCCAAGGGCTGGAGCAGCGAAAAGCTGCGGGTGCTGTTGGCCAGCCACGGGTTGAGGGTGCACAGCCGCCGCACCGACACGGTGCTGGCAAAGTGCCCGTCGATGGCGCCGATGAAGGCCGTGCGCTCGCCCAGCCCCAGCGGGTCCCACCAGCTCGTCAGCAGGGGTTTGGGCGGTGGGCTGCGGCGCACGGCTTCGAGTGCGTCGTACACGGCCATGGCCTGGGCATCCTGCACAAAAATGCCCGGCTGGCCGCTGGTGCCCGAGCTTTCCCACACCATGTAGCGGCCCAGCCAGGGTTCTGCGATGCGAGCCGGGTCGGCGGTGAAGGCGCGCAGCGCATCGAGTTGCAGCTGCGGGTCGGTCACCCAGTCGTCAAAGTTCGCCATCAACTGTGCCCGCGTCACCACGGGCAGTTGTTCCAGTGCGGTGGCCGGCGTGGTTCCGGCGGGCCACAGCGAGCGGTACAGGCGCGAGCCTTGCAGGGTGGATTCCAGCAGCGCAGCCAGCCGGATCTGCTGGCGCCGCGCAATCTCCTGCGGCGTGCCGCGCTGCGCGGCAGCCACGTCCAGCGACACGGTGGACAGGCGCAGCGCGTCGAACACGGTGCTCATGCTGCCGCCGCTGCGTCGGGGTCTGGCAGGACCATCGAAGCCGTCCGGGGTAACGCATTCACGCGGGCCATGGGCCGTTCTCCTGCGGGTAGCAACAGAGTCCATCATAGGACGTGCCACCCGGGCCGCCCCGACCCGTGCGCACCAGAGCAGGTGCTGCTGCAGGTTCCGCCGCAGGCGCTGCAGCGGGCTGAGATCGTAAACACGTTCTCAGACGTTGAGCAGCAGCGATCCCTCGCGCCGTGCCGCGCCGGAGCGCAGCAGCTCGTCCACCAGGCTGTCGAGCCACTCGCGCTCGCTCTGGTCCGCAAAATGCGTGGCGTGCAACTGGCCGAAATACGGGGTGGCCTTGGCCCAGGCTTCCAGTTCGGGCTGTTCGATGCGCTGCCATTCGAGCAGCTTGTATTTCAGCAGCACCTTGGCGGCATACAGCGCATGCTTTTGCGGCGCGCGCACAAAGCCGTCAAGGCGCCGCCGTGCGGTGGACAGGGCGCGCGGCGCATCGCCAAACACCGGGCCGTGACCAGGAACGACGACCAGCGGGTCGAGGCGTTCGATCACGTCCAGCGTGGCACCCACCTCGTCAAACGCAGCAATGCCTTCGAGCTCGGGGAAGACCACGCCAAAGCCGTTTTCCCACAGCGCATCGGCCGATATCAGGATGCGCTGCTGCGGCTCAAACAGCACGATGGAATGCGGGTCGTGTCCCGGCGCGGCGTGTACTTGCCAGGGCTTGCCGCCCAGCGACACCTCGCTGCCCGGCGCCAGCACGCTATCGCAGCGAAAGGGCGGGCATTCCTGGCCGGTGGGCGTGTAGCTGAGCGCGTAGGCATCCCAATGGCGCACATGCTCTGCCTGCCCGGGCGGAATGGCGGTCTGCACGTCCGGCCAGGCCTGCTGCAGGGCGGCATTGCCCCCGCAGTGGTCGCTGTGCAGATGCGTGTTGAGGATGCGGGTGAGCGGCGTGCCGCCCAGCGGCGCATCGCCCAAGGCCGAGCGCACCAGGGCCACGGTTTGCTGCGCGTGGCTGCAGTAGCCGCTGTCCACCAGCGCTGCGCCGTCGGGCCCCGTGAACAAGACGTTGTTGGACGAGAGCCAGCCGCGCTCGAATACGGTGATTTCAGGCGGTAGCGCAGGTGTAGCAAGCGTCATCAGCTATTGTTTTTGAAATTCATGCGGTGTGCCGCAGCTCGCGCCGCAGAATCTTTCCTACGTTGGTTTTTGGCAGGTCGTCGCGGAACTCGATGCGGCTGGGGCGCTTGTAGCCGGTCAGGTTGTCGTGGCAATAGCGCGCCACGTCGTCCTCGGTCAGGCTGGCGTCGCTGCGCACCACGAAGAGCTTGACCGATTCGCCCTGGCGCTCGTCGGGCACGCCCACTGCCGCGCATTCCAATACGCCGGGGCACAGCGAGACCACGTTCTCGATTTCGTTGGGGAAAACGTTGAAGCCGCTGACCAGAATCATGTCCTTCTTGCGGTCGATGATGCGGGTGTAGCCCCCCGCGTCCATGATGCCGATGTCGCCGGTGCGCATGAAACCGTCGGCCGTGAAAGCGGCGGCGTTTTCCTCGGGCTTCTCGTAGTAGCCCGGCGTCACGTTGGGGCCGCGGATGCAGATTTCGCCCGGCTCGCCGAGTGCCAGACTGTTGCCCTCGTCGTCCTTGATGGCGATGTCGATGCCCGGCAGCGGCAGGCCGATACTGCCGGAAAACTCGGTGGTGTTGACCGGGTTGTTGGTGCCGATGGCGCAGGTTTCGCTCATGCCCCAGCCTTCGACCATGGTGCTGCCGGTCACTTTCTGCCACTGGCGCGCCGTGCCCTCGGACGCTGCCATGCCGCCGGCCTGTGACACGCAGAGCTGCGAGAAATCCAGTGTGCGGAACTGCGGGTTGTGGAGCAGCGCATTGAACAAGGTGTTCACCGCCGGCAGCATGTGGAAGGGGCGCTTCTTGAGCACTTCAACGAACTTGGGAATGTCGCGCGGGTTGGGAATCAGGGTCAGGTGCGAGCCCTGGCGGATCGCCAGCAGGCACAGCGTGAGCGCGAAGATGTGGTAGAGCGGCAGCGCGGCAATGCTGTTGGCCTTGGTGACGTCGCCCATTTTGGCCAGGGCCGGGGTGAACCAGGCCTCGGCCTGGAGCGTGGCGGCGACGATGTTGCGGTGGGTCAGCACCGCGCCTTTCGACAGCCCCGTGGTGCCGCCGGTGTATTGCAGGAACGCCGTGTCGTCCAGCGTGGCGCTGCTGGCGGTGAGCGTGCGCCGCGCGCCATCGGACAGGGCCTGGCGGAAGGTGACCAGCGTGCGCCCCGCCGAGAGCGGCAGGTCGTAGGCCGGCACCATCTTGGCCAGGTGGCGCACGGCAAAGGTGATCCAGCGGCCGTACCAGAAGCCCAGCAGGTCGCCCATGGACGCCATCACCACGCGCTGCACGCCGGTGTGCTCAATGACTTCGGCCAGGGTATGGGCGAAGTTCTCCAGGATGACGATGGCGGATGAGCCCGAATCCTTGAGCTGGTGTTCCAGCTCGCGTCCGGTGTAGAGCGGGTTGACGTTGACGCAGATGTAGCCCGCGCGCAGCACCGCCGCCATGGTCACGGCGAACTGCGGGATATTGGGCAGCATGATGGCCACGCGCGCACCGGGTGCGAGCCCCTGGCCCTGCAGCCAGGCGCCCAGCGCAGCGGACTGGCGGTCAAGCTCGGCATAGCCCATCCACTGCTCCATGCAGACCGAGAACGGGCGCCCGGCATGCTGGCGCATGGCGTCTTCGATCATGTGGGCGGCCGAGCGGTATTGCTCGGGGTGCACCTCGTGCGGTACGCCTGCGGGGTAATTCTTGAGCCAGATCTTGTCCATGCGAGGGAGCGGGTGCAAAGTGATGAAACCTTCGATTCTGTTGGACCTCTCTGGGCGGGCCTACCGGGCTTGTCCTAGGGTGCGGGCCAATTCCGTCTCGCAGGCGACAAGCTCGGCGTCGAACAGCAAGTCCATCAACCGGGTCTCGCGCTCGCGTACCGTGTCCAGAAAGCCTTCGACCGCGCCGCGCTTCTTTGCCAGCGCGCCAAACGTGTCGAAACCCATCTCCAGGAAATGCTGCAATGCGCCCATGCCTGCCGCCTGGGCGGGCCTGCGCATGGTGCGCAGGAGAAGGCGCAGGCCGGGCGTGCGGGTGAAGCGGGTCAGGTCGTGGCCCAGCTCCATCACCCAGGCCAACTGCTGGCGCCGCGCTTCGGGCTGGCCCGCCGTCTTCCAGGCGACGGCGTAGCGGCCCGCTTCGGGTGTGGTTTCGGGCTGCGCCAACCAGGCCTGGGCCATGGCGTGGTCCAGCTCCTCGGTCTTGGCGTGCAGCAGCGCCAGCGTCAGCGCGGTGTGGACCACCGGTCGGGGAAAGACGGTTTGCAGCGTGCCGGCGATGCGTGCGAACTGCGCGTCGCGGGCGCTGTAGTCGCCAGGGCTGTAGAGCTCATCCAGGAAAAACTGCGTGGCGGGGCGTACCGTGGGGTCGCGCATCAGGTCGGTGTAGCTTCCCATGAAGCGGCGCGACTGAAACTGTTTGATGTCGCGCATGGCGGCGGCCAGCGCGGGGTTGGACGCCTGCGCTGCGCGCAGTTCGGTCACGCGGGCAATGCTTTGTCGGATATTTTCTGCGGCGTCCATTTCGACATTTCGGCTTGCACAATAGGGCTTGCACCCATTACACCATTGCCATAATCCTGAATCCGGCAGTTGTCCGCTCGCAATCGTCTTGGAGCATGTATGAACAAAGGTGATAGCCGCTTCGATCGAGTTCACCTCGGTAATGAGCAGCGCTATGCACTCAGCAGCACCACTCTCGCCACGCCATGCGGCGTTGTTCCTCCTTGCGCACAGGAGTGCGCTGCGTCGTCCCGCCTAGCCTGGCGCGCCGATAGCAGCACTGCTGCGCGCATCCAACTGCCGGATTTAGGATGATCGCCCGCCTTCAAGCCATCTGGACCATTTGCCTGTTGCTGATTGCAGCCTTCTGGCTGGTTTTTGCGCTGCCGCGCTCGCCCGTTTGGGCCGTGGGCGGTCTGGCGTTTGCCGCGCTGCTGTACCTGGCCGTGATGGCGCTGCAGTTCACCTTGATGCAGCGCGTGAATGCCGCAGACCCGGCGCCGCGTGCGCGGTTCCCGCAGGTGCGGCGTGCCTGGTGGGCCGAGCTGGGCGTGGCGCTGCGCGTGTTCTGCTGGGAGCAGCCCTTTCGCAGCCGCGCCGAGCCCGACTGGCTGCCCACGGCGCCCACCGGCCAGCGCGGTGTGGTGCTGGTGCACGGGTTTTTGTGCAACCGTGCGCTCTGGCGCCTGTGGTTTGCACCGCTGCGCGCCGCCGGCCACGCCTACGAGGCTGTGAACCTGGAGCCGGTGTTTGGCTCGATTGACGACTACGCGCCCACCATAGAAGCCGCGGTGCAGCGCGTGGAAGCGGCCACCGGCATGGCGCCGGTGCTCATCTGCCACAGTATGGGAGGCTTGGCCGCCCGCGCCTGGCTGCGTGTCTGCGCAGGCGAGCTGCGGGTGCAGCAGGTCATCACCCTGGGCACGCCGCACCGCGGCACCTGGGCCGGGCGCTTTTCGCGCGCCGTCAATGGCCGGCAGATGGCGCTCGATGGCGATTGGGTGGGCAATCTCAGCGGCGCCGAGCCGCCAGGCCGTGCGGCGCTGTTCACCTGCTGGTACTCCAACTGCGACAACATCGTCTTCCCCACCAGCACCGCCACCTTGCGGGGCGCCGACAACCGCTTGATCACCGGCGTGGCGCATGTGGAGATGGCGCGCCGCCCCGAGGTGCTGCAGGGCTGCCTGGCCTTGCTGGCGCGGGCAGCAGATCCTGTTGTAAAAAGTTAAGAGAAATTGGCCTATAGCGCTTATCTGTTAAGCGTTAATAGCTATTGAAACAGGAGTAACTTCCCTGCCTGCTCAGTCGCCTGATGCGTTGGCTGCGATCTCGGGCAGGCCGCGCAAGCGTTCGTACACCGGCGCGAAATCGGCCGCCGTCATGTCGAACAGGTCCTGGAAGCTGTCGATGACGAAATACGCCTCCTGGAAGCTGTCGATCTTGTAGCGGGTGCGCATGGTGCGCTCAAGCTGCAGCGGCCGGCGCTGCGGTGCGCTGCTTTGCACCGAATACGGCAACTCGCCTGACGAACTCAGAATGCCTGCGCCGTAGGCGCGCAGGGCGCCGGCTTCGCGGATGAGCCCAAATTCGATGGTGTACCAATACAAGCGCGAGAGCATTTCGCAGGCGCCCAGGCGCTCGGCCTTGAGGCCGCCCTGGCCGTAGCGCTGCACGTAGTCGGCGAACACCGGGTTGAACAGCAGCGGCACATGGCCGAACAGGTCGTGAAAGATGTCGGGCTCGACGATGTAGTCGAACTCTTCGGGCGTGCGGATCCAGTCCGTCACCGGGAACTTGCGGTTCGCGAGCAGGGTGAAGAAAGGCACTTCGGGGATCAAGCCCGGCACACCGACGATCTCCCAGCCGGTGGCGGTCCTGAGGCGCCCATTCACTTCATCGAAGCGTGGTATGCGGTCTTGCGCGCCCAGCGACGGCAGCGCGGCGATGAAGGCCTCGCTGGCCAAGCCTGGCAGCAACGCCGACTGGCGCGCGTAGAGGCGCCGGTAGGTGTCATGGTCCTGCTCGGTGTAGCGGGCGTAGTCTTGCGGGCAGGTGTAGTCGGCACCCGCGCGGGCGTAGTCGCCACGCGGGGGGCGCTCGCTGGCACCATAGACAACGGGTTCGACGGCCATGGGGTCTCCTTTTCAGTCTTCATGGGGCATGCACCGACCACGGCGCATGCAACTGGCGCGGCCCAGGCCAGGGCCGCCGCGCAAGGGCCGCCCCGCCGCGCTGGCGGCGTCCCCTGCCCGCATCGCGCAGCGATGCGAGAGCGGGGGAAGGAGCGGAGCGACACAGGGGGTGTCTCTTTTCAGGCTGGTGCCTTGAGCACGCCGCGGCGGATCTGGTCGAGTTCGATGGATTCGAACAGCGCCTTGAAGTTGCCGTTGCCGAAGCCGTCGTCGCCCTTCCTCTGGATGAACTCGAAGAAGATGGGGCCGAGCTGGTTTTCGCTGAAGATCTGCAGCAACAGGGCGTCCTTCTTGCCGTCGATCAGGATCTTGCGCTTGTGCAGTTCTTCGAGCGGCTCGCCGTGGCCGGGGATGCGTTGGTCCACCAGTTCGTAGTAGGTGTCGATGGTGTCGAGCAGGCGCACGCCGCTCTCGCGCAGGCCGTCCACGGTCTTGTAGAGATCGTCCGAGCCCATGGCGATGTGCTGGATGCCCTCGCCTTTGTACATATCCAGGTACTCCTGAATCTGGCCGGGGTTCTCTTTGCCTTCTTCGTTGATCGGGATGCGGATTTTCCCGCAGGGGCTGGTCATGGCCTTGCTCTTGACGCCTGTGACCTGGCCTTCGATGTCGAAGTAGCGGATCTCGCGGAAGTTGAACAATCGCTCGTAGAAATCAGCCCACTCGCCCATGCGCCCGCGGTGCACGTTGTGCGTGAGGTGGTCGATGTAGGTCAGGCCGTGGCCGAAGGGCTGCAGGGCTTCCTGGGCGCTGACGCCGGGCAGTGCCTCAAAATCGACGTCGAAGAAGCCGATGTTGCCGATGTCGCCGGGCTGTGCGCCGCCCTTGCCGCGCCAGCGGTCGACAAAATAGATCAGGCTGTCGCCAATGCCTTTGATGGCCGGGATGTTCAGTTCGCCCGGCCCCGCCTTGCCGGCGTAGCCCCAGGCGCCCAGCGACACGGCGCGCTCGTAGGCCGCCTTGGCGTCGTGCACGCGGAACGCTATGGCGCAGACGCTGGGGCCGTGCAGGCGCGCAAAACGCTGGGCAAAGCTGTCGGGTTCGGCGTTGATCAGAAAGTTGATGGTGCCCTGGCGGTACAGCGTGACATTCTTGTGGCGGTGGCGCGCGACCGGCTTGAAGCCCATGGCCTCGAAGGCGCGGCCCATGGCGGCTGGGTCCGGTGCGGCGTATTCAATGAATTCAAAGCCGTCGGTGCCCATGGGGTTGTCCCAGGCGGCGTGGGCGTCGGTGGACGCAAGGGTCTCGGTGGGGTGCATGCGGTCTCCGTCTTGTGGAAGGTTCTTGGCGCTGGTTCGCGAAGCTTTGATGCGGCGCGGGCGCGCCGTTGCGAACGAACTCCTGCACTGTAGAGGCCATTTAAATCAATATTTAGGCGAATTGTTGGGTTTTTGCGCAGGTTTATGCAGCAACCCTGCGTTGCATCAATGCGCTCAATGGCGCATCCGCGGCCCCCAAAGGGGCGCCTGCGCAGTTTCAGCGGGCCGGAGTGGCGCGCAGCGCCAGCGCCGCATCAAGCCGCAATTGCTCCTGCGGGGTGAAGCTGCGGTCGCGCAACTGTGCCAGGGCATTGGTGTCGGTCTGGCTTGCCTGGGCGCGTGCATAGTCGTCCAGTCGTGCGTTCCAGTCGCGGTCTTGCGCGTCCAGCTGGGCCAGGCGCTGGGCGGCGTCTTCGCCAAAGCGTGCGCTGCGCTGGGCAAAGCGGGTGCGCTCGTCGGTTCCGGCGGCGTTGAAGGCGGCGGTTTGTGCGCCCACGGTTTCTTGCACCACGCTTTGGGCGCGCTCGGCGCGTTGTTGCGGGTCGAGTTCGGTTTCCGTGCCTGCGAGCGCCTGGCGGCGCTGTTCCTCGGTCAGATCGGGGTTGCGCTCGATTTCCAGGCGCGCCAGGGTGTAGCGGTCGAGCGCCTGCTGGTCGGCAAACAGCGCGTCGAATTCAGTTTCGTCGAAATACTGGCGGCGCAGTGCATCGCGCGCCTGCAGCACGTCGCGCAGGGCCCGCGGATCGGTGGCGTCCTGGGGTGGCTTCAGTTCGCCCAGGGCGACGCGGTAGTCCACATAGCGCTCGGCCAGGGCCAGGGCGCGCGTGCCGAGCGCCTCGCCAAAGCGCCGCGCCACCAGCTCGGCCAGGCGTCGCTTCAAGGCTTGAGGATGGGGCATGTCGCCGGCTTCCAGCAGCATCGCTTCCAATTCATCGCGCAGCCCTGGGGTGAGCAGGGGATCGGCGGCGGTGGAACTCAGCGCGGAGGTCCCACGGGCTGGTTCACCGTTGCGCATCGGCGATGCCCCGGCGCCTGCCGGCAGCTTTGCCATGTTTTGCGCAGCTGATTTTTCAATGTCCTGCGGCACCAGCCACCATGCGCCGGCCGCCAGCACTGCGGCCGTGCACATCAGGGCGATGGTGCGCCCATTCACAGCCCGGCGTTCTTCAGGCGGTTGGCCTGCTCACGGTACAGCGTGACCGGGTCGGGTGAGAACCAGTCGCGCAGGCCCACCATCTGGTTGACTTCGTCCAGGTGGTTCTGCCGGTAGTCGCCCAGGTGGCGGCCCAGGTGTGCCGAGCAAGCCGCAACCAGTCCATCGTTGGCTTCGCCAAACACCAGGCCTGTGGCAAACAAGGCCGCGTCGCTCGGGTCAAGCACGTTGGTCAGCGTGTTCTTGCCGGTCCAGGAGTAATAGCGCACGCCCGCCACGAGCTCGGCGCCGTTGCCACAGCCGCTGGCGGGCACGCCTGCGCCAAAGCGCTGGTTGAAGCGGGCCGATCCGGTCGTGGTCAGCGAATCGAGGGCGGCGGTGGGCATCTGCGGCAGGCCGCTGCCGCCCGAGGCCAGGTTGATCAAGGTCACCAGGGCACCAGCGGCGCCCTTGGCAACCGTCTCGCCCACACTGCCGGCTGGAGCCACGCCGCGCAGGACGTCGGCCACGCGCGAACCGCGGTTGACGCCGCCGACCGAAGTAACCGAAGCAACGAGTTGCGGCGCCACGCCGGCCACATAGCGTGCCGTGGGGCCGCCGTGGGAGTGGCCGATCAGGTTCACCTTGGCTGCGCCGGTGATCGCCAGAATGTTGCGCACCTGCGCGAGCAGCTGTTCGCCGCGCACCTCGGTGCTGTTGGCGGCCGAGACCTGCGCCACGTAGACCTGGGCGCCGCTCTGGCGCAGGTTGCTTGGGATGCCGTAGAAATAATCGAGACCAAAGACCGAATCAAAGCCGAACAGCCCATGTACCAGGACGATGGGATAGCGTGTCTGGGCATAGTTGCTCGCGGCGGTGGCAGGCAGCGCGGCGGCAAACAGCAGAGCCAAAGCGAATAGCCAGCGCCTGCGCAACTGGCGGAAAAATGCGGTCATGGGTGTCTCCTGGTATTTGTAGACAAAAAAGAACGCTCGTTCGTTTTTGTGAACAGAATTATTTCTGTGGCAGCCTTGGCTGCGTATCCGGAGATACCCGGGTTGTCGCAAGTCGCGCAGACGGAACCTGTATCGATAAAATCCTGCGTAATGCAAATCAAAGACGCACTCGACAAGCTGGATCGATCTATCCTGCGCTGTCTACAAGCCAACGGCCGCGAAACCTACGACGTCATCGGAGAGCAGGTGGGCCTTTCTCCCAGCGCGGTCTTGCGCCGCGTCAAGCGCCTGGAAGAGGTGGGGGTGATTGACCGCTACGTGGCACTGGTCAAGCCCGAATCGGTGGGTTTGGGGCTGACCGCCTACCTCAACGTGCGGCTGGAAAAGGCCACGGAGAGCCACAAGCGCAATCCGATGGACGTGTTTCGCGCGGCCGTCCAGACCTGGCCAGAAGTGGTGGAGTGCGCTTCGCTGACCGGAGAGATGGACTACCTGCTGCGCGTGGTGGTAGCCGACATGGCCCATTACAGCCGCTTCATCATGGAGACGCTGCTCAAGCACCCGAGCGTGCAGGACTGCAAGACCAGCTTTGTGCTGGATCACGTGAAGGCCACGACGGCGGTGCCGGTCTGACCGCATTTCGCGCCTTTGTCTGACAAGCAGAGAGCATGCAAGCTATTGATTCTATTTGTTAATTTGGCTTTTCAGTCTAATTTGTTGCAATGCAGCAAAAAAGACTTGGAAAGCACAGTCAGACCGCCTATATTGCTTGCATGACTGAAACCAAAGACTGGCTCAAGACGTCCTGGGACGCCGGAATGCACCTTTTGCGTCCCTCAGGCGCACTGTCGTCGGGCGCTTCGCGCAGCCCGCTGATGATTCCCATCCGCTCGCTCGGTCCGCACCACCGGGAGCGCATCGTTCAGCATTTGCTGAAGCTCGCGCCAGCGGATCGTTACCTGCGGTTTGGCTACTCGGCAAGTGACGAGCAGGTGCGGCGCTACATCGAGCAGCTTGATTTCGAGCGCGACGACATCTTTGGTATCTACAACCGCCGTCTCGAACTGATTGCCATGGCGCACCTGGCGTTTGCGCCCAGCACGGCGCACAGTGAATGTGCCGAATTTGGCGTATCAGTGCTTGAGCACGCGCGTGGCAGGGGCTACGGCGCGCGTTTGTTCGAGCGTGCTTGTATCCACGCACGCAATGCAAACGTTCGCATGCTGTTCATCCATGCGCTTTCAGAAAATACCCCCATGCTCAAAATCGCCCGCTCGGCCGGCGCCGTGGTACGGCGCGATGGCTCGGAGTCCGAAGCTTTTTTGGAGCTTGCGCCCGCAAGTCTGGACACGCGCATGGCCGAGGTGGTGGAGGATCAGTTCGCCGAACTGGACTACCGCTTCAAACAGCAGGCGCACCAGTTCTGGGCCTTTTTAAGCGGGATGCAGGCGCTGCGCAGCGCCGCGCCGGACGACGGACCGCCGCCGCCGCACTGAGCCAGCAGGAGGCAGAGCGCCCGCGCCACTACACTAGCGGTCTGTTTCACTACCGCACGTCCTGCACCCGAAGGCAGTGTCCGACCCGCATCCCGCGCGCGCGCTTGACAGAGAAGACAAGCGCACGTTTTTGCAAAAGCTCGTTGAGTTCATCCACCCAGGACCCGATTCGATCGAGGAATTGGTGGTCATTCTTTCCGAGGCCGAAGACAACGAACTCATCGGACCCGAATCGCGCGTCATGCTTGAGCGCGTGCTGCGCATGGCCGACCGCACGGCCGGCGACGTCATGGTGGCCGCACCCCGCATGGATTTGCTCGACATCGATGCGTCGATGGACGAGGTGCTGCGCCTCGTGATCAACACCGCGCATTCGCGCTTTCCGGTCTACCAGGGCGAGCGCGAAAACATCATTGGCGTGCTGATGGCCAAAGACCTGCTCAAGCTGCAGCGCGCGCCCGAACTGCATGTCCGCACGCTGTTGCGTCCCGCCACCTTTGTGCCCGAGACCAAAGGCCTGAACGATCTGCTGCGCGAGTTTCGCAGCAACCGCAGCCATTTGGCCGTGGTCATCGACGAGTTTGGTCGCGTGGCCGGCCTCGTCACCATTGAAGACGTGCTCGAAGAAATCGTCGGCGAGATCGAGGACGAATTCGATATCCCGGAAGACGAGGGCGACATCTTTGCCCTGGCCGACCGCACCTACCGTGTCAGCGGCGACACGCCAGTGGAGCGCGTCGCCGAAGCCTTTGGCGTTCCGATTGCCGGCAGCGATCCGGAAGACGAGTTCGAGACCATTGGCGGCCTCATTGCGCACGAAATGGGCCATGTGCCCCAGCGCGGCGAGCACCTGCAGTTCTGCGGCCTGCACTTCGTGGTTTTGCATACCAAGGGCGGCGCGGTGCGCTGGTTCAAGGTGACCGGAGCCACGCAAGACCTCGCGCGGCCCGATTGATGCGGGAACTTGGCGGCGCCGCGCGCGCTGGGCTCGCGTGCGTTGCGGGGCTGGCGCAGGCGGCGTCGCTGGCCTGGCCGGGCAGCGGTGAGCCCCTCTGGTGGCTGCAGATTCTCTCGCTCGCTGTTTTTGCAGGCCTGCTGCGGTCCGCCACGCGCCCCGTCCGTGCCGCTCTGCTGGCCGGCCTGTTTGCCACGGCCTGGCTGTGCGGGAGCTTCTGGTGGCTATTCACATCACTGCACACCTACGGCGGCCTGCCAGCGCCGCTGGCCGTTCTGGCCGTGCTGGGGCTCGCGCTGTTCCTTGCGTCGTATTACGCCATTGCGGGCGGGCTCTACGTGCTGCTGGCGCCCGCCTCGCGGCTCGGCGCTGCGCTGCTGTTCGCCGGGCTCTGGCTGCTGGCCGAGCTGGCGCGCAACACCCTTTGGACAGGGTTTCCATGGGGCGCCGGGGGCTACGCCCACGTGGATGGGCCGCTGGCGGGGTTGGCCCGGCTGGTCGGCGTCTACGGCATCGGCTTTGTGGCGGCGCTGCTGGCCATGCTGGTCGCCAGCCTGCGCGCCGCAGACCTGCGGCGAACCGCCGCCTGGCTGCTGCTGGGCACCCTGGCGGGCGGCCTGGCCGCCGCGATCGGGCTGCGCCACTGTGCGCTTGGCGGCTGCAATCGCCCTGCGATCGCGGCGCACGCGCCGCTTGGTTTGGCGCTGCTACAGGGCAACATCCCGCAGGACGAAAAGTTCCAGGTGGGCAGTGGCGTGCCGACGGCTCTGGCCTGGTACGCGCGCGAGCTTTCGGCCGCCAGCGCCGCGCTGGTGGTGGCGCCCGAAACCGCGCTGCCCCTGCTGCCGGCGCAACTGCCGCCCGGCTATCTGGAGGCCATCGCCCGGCGCTACGCAAAGGGCGACCAAGCTGCCATGGTTGGCATTCCGCTGGGGGACATGAAAGCGGGTTACACCAATTCGGTGCTGGGCTTTGCGCCGGCTCAGAACGCACCGTACCGATACGACAAACACCACCTTGTGCCTTTCGGGGAATTCATCCCCCCTCTTTTTCGCTGGTTCACCGAGATGATGGATATTCCTTTGGGTGATTTCGCCCGGGGCCCGCTGAGTCAGCCTGCCTTTCTGTGGCGCGGCGAGCGCATTGCACCCAACATTTGCTACGAAGACCTGTTTGGCGATGAGATCGCTGCGCAGTTTCGCGTGCCCGAGCAGGCTCCTACGGTGTTGCTGAATCTAAGCAACATTGGCTGGTTCGGCACCGGCCTGGCGATCGACCAGCACCTCACGATCAGCCGGATGCGCACACTGGAGTTCGAGCGTCCGATGGTGCGTGCAACCAATACCGGCGCCACCGCCGTCATTGACTACCGCGGGCAGGTCACGCACCTCCTGCCTCGGGCGACGCGCGGCGTCCTGCTGGCGCAGGTGCAGGGGCGAAGCGGCGCAGTGACGCCCTTTGCCTGGTGGGCGGCGCGCTGGCGCCTGGAGCCGCTGTGGCTGCTGGGTGCGATTTGTCTGCTGGCCGGTCTGTTGGCGCGCCGCCGCGCTCGCAACCAACGCCCGAAGCCGCTCGCGTAAAGCCTCTCTACAATCGGGTCTAGACGCAATCATCTAAAAATGGCACTTTCCGCCTGTCTGGGCAGCGCTTGAGCAAGCGACCGGCTCCGACGGGGCGGGGCAGGGCACTACCCACAGAATGAGCGCTGCGCGGGCAGCCCTGGAGCACGATTCACATGGCAGATTCCTTTTCCTACGAACAACTGATCGCTTCGGGCGAAGGCCGGCTTTTTTCGGCCGACAGCGGGCGACTGCCCCTGCCGCCGATGCTGATGTTCGACCGCATCACGCACATCGACAGCGACGGCGGTGCGCATGGGCTGGGCAGGATCCGGGCCGAACTCGATGTGCGCCCGGATCTTTGGTTTTTCGACTGCCATTTCCGGGGCGATCCGGTGATGCCCGGTTGCCTGGGCCTGGACGCCATGTGGCAGCTGATTGGTTTCTACCTGACGTGGCTGCAACTGCCGGGAAAAGGCCGTGCGCTGGGCGCGGGCGAGGTCAAGTTCACGGGCGAAGTGGGGCCCGACGTCAAACTGGTCACCTACGAAATCGACATCAAACGGGTCATCAAGCGCAAACTGGTGATGGCCATTGGCGACGCCCGTTTGTTGGCGGATGGCCAGGAAATTTACGTGGCAAGCGACCTGCGTGTCGGCCTGTTCAAAAAGGACGATGCGCCTGCCGCTGCGAAAGTGACAGGAGAGACTCCATGAAACGCGTGGTGATCACGGGCACGGGCATCGTCTCGTGCATTGGCAACGACAACGCAGCTGTGACGGCTTCTTTGCGGGAGAGCCGCTCGGGCATCCGTGCCATGCCGGAATTTGCCGAGATGGGCCTGCGCAGCCAAGTGGCGGGTGTGCCGCAGATTGATCTGGACACAGTCATCGACCGCAAACTACGCCGTTTCATGGGCGATGCTGCGGCCTACGCCTATGTTTCTCTCAAGGATGCCATTGCGCAGTCGGGGCTCACGCCCGCGCAGGTGTCGCATTCGCGCACTGGCCTCATCATGGGTTCGGGCGGTGGCTCGCCTGCCAACCAGATCGAGGCCGCAGACACCCTGCGCAGCAAAGGCATTCGCCGCGTTGGGCCTTACCAGGTGACGCGCTGCATGGGCTCGACTGTGTCGGCCAATCTGTCGACGGCATTTGCCATCAAGGGCGTCAATTTCTCGATTACCTCGGCCTGCAGTACCTCTGCCCATTGCGTTGGCATGGCAGCGCAGCAGATCGCTTTTGGCTTGCAGGACGTGATGTTCGCAGGTGGCGGCGAGGAGCTCTCCTGGGGCTTGGCTCTGCTGTTCGACGGCATGGGCGCCATGTCCAGCAAATTTAACGACACGCCCGAGAAGGCCTCGCGTCCTTATGACACCGACCGTGACGGCTTTGTGATTGCTGGCGGCGGCGGCGCGCTGGTGCTGGAAAGCCTGGAGCACGCCCAGGAGCGCGGCGCTCAGATCCTGGCCGAGATCGTGGGCTTTGGCCTGTCGTCCGACGGCGAAGACATGGTCGCCCCATCTGGCGAAGGCGCCATTGCGTGCATGCGCCAAGCGATCGCTAACGCGGGTGGCGGCCCTATTGATTATGTGAACATGCATGGCACCTCCACTCCCGTGGGTGACGTACCCGAGCTGCGGGCGCTGCGCGAAGTCTTTGGCGATGCAGTACCACCGTTTTCTTCGACCAAGTCGCTCACCGGCCACTCCCAAGGAGCGACGGGCGTGCAAGAAGCGATTTACTGCCTGTACATGCTGCAAGGCGGCTTTATCGCCGGTTCGGCCAACATCGAGAACCTGGACCCAGCCGCTGAAGGTATGCCGATCGTGCGCGTGTCGCGCGATGCGCCGCTCACCACCGTGTTGTCCAACAGTTTTGGCTTTGGCGGCACCAACGCCAGCCTGGTGCTACGGCGCTGGGACGGCGCCTGATCCGCGGGGCTGCTCCAGGCCCTGCGTAAAATCGTGTGCTTGCGCGCCGATCTGGCGTGCCAAGGGCCTGGCCCCATTTTTTCTCGCGCGGCCCGTGCCGCGCAGCACACCCCATGTTGACCTTCCAGCAAATCATTCTCAAGCTCCAGTCGTACTGGGACGCGCAAGGCTGCGCGTTGTTGCAGCCCTACGACATGGAAGTGGGCGCGGGCACCTCGCACACCGCCACCTTCCTGCGCGCCATTGGCCCTGAGCCCTGGAAGGCGGCCTATGTGCAGCCTAGCCGCCGCCCCAAAGACGGTCGCTACGGCGAGAACCCCAACCGCCTGCAGCACTACTACCAGTACCAGGTGGTTTTGAAGCCCGCGCCGAGCAACATCCTTGAGCTGTACCTGGGCTCGCTTCAGGCACTGGGCTTTGATCTGAAGAAGAACGACATCCGCTTTGTCGAAGACGACTGGGAAAACCCCACGCTGGGCGCCTGGGGCTTGGGCTGGGAGGTCTGGCTCAACGGCATGGAGGTGACGCAGTTCACCTACTTCCAGCAGGTCGGCGGTATCGACTGCAAGCCCGCCACGGGCGAAATCACCTATGGCCTGGAGCGCCTGGCCATGTACCTGCAGGGCGTGGACAACGTCTACAACCTGGTCTGGACCGAGGGCGCGGACGGCTCCAGGCTCACCTACGGCGACGTCTACAAGCAAAACGAGGTGGAGCAGTCCATCTACAACTTCGAGCACAGCGACGCGGACTTCCTGTTCACCGCTTTCAACGCGCACGAAAAACAGGCCAAGCACCTGATCGAGGTGCAGCTGGCCCTGCCGGCGTACGAGCAAGTGCTCAAGGCGGCGCACAGTTTCAACCTGCTGGATGCGCGCGGCGCCATCAGCGTGACCGAGCGCGCGGCCTATATCGGCCGCATCCGCAACCTGGCGCGTGCCGTGGCACAAAGCTATTACGAGAGTCGCGAGCGCCTGGGCTTCCCCATGGCACCGCGCGAATGGGTCGCACAGATGGCCCCCAAGGCCGCTTGAGCCGGAGCCCACTTCATGACAACAAAAGATCTTCTGGTTGAGCTCTTTGTCGAAGAGCTCCCTCCCAAAGCGCTGCAAAAACTGGGCGAAGCGTTTGCGGGCGTGCTGTTCGAGCAACTCAAGGCCCAGGGCCTGGCGACCGCGGATTCGGTAGTCACGCCATTCGCCTCGCCACGCCGCCTGGCCGCGCAGGTGACTTCCATGGCCGACAAGGCCGCCGACAAGGCCGTGCGCCAGAAGCTCATGCCCGTCAGCGTGGGACTGGATGCCGCTGGTACCGCCACGCCTGCATTGCTGAAAAAGCTGCAGGCGCTGGGTGCGGATGTCTCTGATCCGGTGGCTGCGGTTGCCGCTCTACAGCGCGCACAAGACGGCAAGGCCGAAGCCTTGTTCTACGACAGCGTGCTGCCCGGCGCTACGCTGCAGGAAGGCCTGCAAAAGGCGCTGCACGAGGCCATCACCAAGCTCCCCATTCCGAAGGTCATGACCTACCAACTGGAGACCGACTGCGAACTCCCCGGTTGGAGCAGCGTGCAGTTCGTGCGCCCCGCCCACGGGCTGGTCGCGCTGCACGGCAGCGAGGTGGTGCCGGTCAAGGCGCTGGGGCTCACGGCGGGCAATCGCACGCAGGGCCACCGGTTTGAAGCCAAGATCTCCCCCGTAGTGCTCAAGGATGCGGACAGTTATGCCCAGCAACTGCGCGATGAAGGCGCCGTCATTGCCAGCTTCGCCGAGCGCCGCGCCGAGATCGCGCGCCAGCTGGCTGCTGCGGCCGCAACAGTGGGCAACGGCGCCCATGCCATTGACGACGACGCCCTGCTCGACGAAGTGACCGCGCTGGTGGAGCGCCCCAATGTGCTGGTGTGCTCGTTCGAGCAGGAGTTTCTCGGTGTGCCGCAGGAATGCCTCATCCTCACGATGAAGGCCAACCAGAAGTACTTTCCGCTGCTGGACGCCGCCGGCAAGCTGACTCACCAGTTCCTGGTGGTCAGCAATATCACCCCGGATGACCCAAGCCTGGTGATCGGCGGCAACGAGCGCGTGGTGCGGCCGCGCCTGGCGGATGCCAAGTTCTTTTTTGATCAGGACCGCAAGAAAACGCTGGCCTCGCGGGTCGACGGCCTGGCCAAAGTGGTTTATCACAACAAGCTGGGCACCCAGGGTGAGCGCGTAGAGCGCGTTCGGTCAATAGCCAAAGCCATTGCGCAGCAATTGGGCGATAGCGCGCTGGTGCAGCAGGCCGACCAGGCCGCATTGCTGGCCAAGGCCGATCTCGTGACCGACATGGTCGGCGAATTCCCCGAGTTGCAAGGCACCATGGGCCGCTACTACGCGCTCAATGATGGCCTGAGCGAGGCGGTGGCGGACGCCATTGAAGACCACTACAAGCCGCGCTTTGCCGGAGATACCTTGCCGCGGAGCACGGTGGGCGTGGTGGTGGCGCTGGCCGACAAGCTGGAAACCCTGGTGGGCATGTTCGGCATTGGCAACCTGCCGACAGGGGACCGCGACCCATTTGCGCTGCGTCGCCATGCGCTGGGTGTGATCCGCATGTTGGTGGAGAAGGATTTGCCGCTGGATCTGAACGCGCTGCTTGCTGCTGCCGTCCCTGCGTTTGGCGACAAGATTACGGATTCCACCGCGCAGTTGGCCGACTTTATCTACGACCGCCTGGCCGGCAACCTGCGCGAGCAGGGCTATAGCGCGCAAGAAGTAGACGCCGTCTTGGCCCTGCGCCCCCAGCGCCTGGCCCTGGTCGAAAAGAAGCTGGCAGCGGTAAGGGCTTTCGCCCAGTTGCCCGAAAGCCCGGCCCTGGCCGCCGCCAACAAGCGCATTGCCAACATCCTCAAGAAGGCCGAGGCCGAAGGGCCGGTCGACCCGCACGTCAACCCCGAGCTGCTGCAGGAGCAGGCGGAGCAGGACTTGTACGCCGCGCTGCAGCGCTTCGTTCCCGAGGCCAATGCCCAGTTCGAGGCGGGCGATTTCACCGCGTCGCTGCAAACCCTGGCCGTGCTGCGCGCGCCCGTCGACGCCTTTTTTGACGACGTCATGGTCAACGCCGAACAAATGGACCTGCGGCTGAACCGCCAGGGCCTGCTCAAGAGCCTGCATCTGGCGATGAACCGCGTCGCCGATCTCTCGCGTCTGGCGGTGTGAGCCGCAGCGGCGCGCCCCAGGAAGCGGGCAGCCGCGGGCGCCGGGCGGCGCTCGCTCTGGGGTTTGGCCCGCCCATCTTTCTTGCGTCCGTTCGGGCGTGGCTTGAATGGCAGGACGGCCGGCACCCGCCGACGCCAGCGTTTTCCCTGGCGCCCCTGCCGGTTTCCGATTCTGTCGGCGCGCTGTTTCTGCCCTGGCTGCTTGCCGCTTTGGCGCTGGTGCTCATGGCGGGTGGGTTGTGGTGGTGGTGGTGGCGGCGCGGCGGCGCGCGCGCCGTGCAGCGCCTGCTGCTGGCCCTGTGGGCGTTGCTGTGGGTGGGTGGGTCCGGCGCGCTTTGGATTTCCCACGCCAACACTGCGCAGCTTGCCCCGCTGCCGGCAGAGCAGGCGCGCGTGCTGGGCCTGCGCCCGCGCCCGCCCACGTTGCGCGAGGTGGGTGGCAGCGAGGTGGTGTTGGCGGTTGCGGGTTTGGCAGGGCCGCAGCGCGTGCGCATCAACGACGACCGCGTGGCGCTCTGGCAGCCCGGCCAGCGCCTGAGCGCAGAGTTCGCGCAGGGGCGGTTCTACGGCCTCTACCTCACGGGCTGGGAGATCCAAGGGCCGGCATCGGTCCTGCAATAGCCGGATAATCTCTCCATGAAACTCGTGATTCTTGAGCGCGATGGCACCCTCAACGCGCTGGCGGAGGGCGAAGAGTTCGTCGCTTCGCCCGACGACTGGCATGCCCTGCCGGGCGCGCTGGAAGCGGTGGCGCGCATCAATCGCCAGGGCTGGCATGCGGTGGTGGCCACCAACCAGCCTGGCCTGGGGCGGGGTTTGTTCGATGTGGCTGCACTCAATGCCATTCACGCCAAGATGCACCGCCTGCTGTCGGCCGCCGGGGGGCGCATCGATGCGGTGTTCTATTGCCCGCATGCCCCCGATGAGCATTGCCTGTGCCGCAAACCGGCGCCGGGGCTGCTTGAGCAAATTTGCGATCGCTACGGCGTGGATGCGGCCGATGTGCAGGTGGTGGGCAGCGGCGCCGCACATCTGCAGGCGGGCGCGGCCATCGGGGCGCAATTGCACTGGCTGCGCTCGCTTTCCTTGCCACAGCCCTTGCCCGGCACGCCCCTGCCTGGCGGACTGCCGCCGCAGACACAAGTGCACCAGGACCTCTCGGCCTTTGCTGACTACCTGGGGCGCGACGAAGCGATGGCCAGCGAGCAGGCGGTTCTGGTGGCATCCTGAGGTGGGCAGGCTGGTATGCAGGCACTGCTTCAACTGGCGCTGGATTTCTTCGGGCCCACTGCGGATCCGGTTTCGGCGCCGCCTAGCGAAAATTTAGAGTCAAATAGGCCTCTAGCGCTTATTCCATCTACGTTAACAGCTCCTAAATCAGGAGTGAATAAACCCACGGGCGTTCTGCAGGCGCCCCCTGCCGCACTCTTTGCTCCAGCGGTTTTCCGCCATCCCCATGCGAAGCGCGAGCTGCGTCTGGGCGATGCCGTCGTGGGCTACGCGCTGGTGCGTGCGCGCCGCCGCAGCATCGGCTTTACCGTGGGGGCAGAGGGGCTGTCCGTGCGCGCGCCGCAGGCGGTCACGCTGGCCGCGATCGACGCTGCGCTGCAGGCCAAGGCCGGCTGGATTGTGCGCAAGCTGGGTGAAACGCGCGAGCGCGGCCGGCGCCAGCAGCACGCGCAGATCGTCTGGTGCGACGGTGTGCAGCTGCCCTATCTGGGGCAACGGCTCGGCGTGCGGCTCGACCCGGCGGAGCCGGTGGCGGGGCGGCTGGTGGCCCTGCCCGATGCGCTGCCGACGCTGCACCTGGGTTTGCCGGCCAGTGCCACACCGCAGCAGATGCGCGACGCCGTACAGGCCTGGCTGGGCCGCAGCGCACGCGCGCATTTCACCCAGCGGCTGGAGCATTTCGCGCCGTCCATGGGCGTGCGCTGGCAGCGCCTGGCGCTCACCAATGCCCGCACGCGCTGGGGCAGCGCGCGCAGCGACGGATCGATCCGCCTCAACTGGCGCCTGATGCACTTTGCGCCCGAAGTGCTCGACTATGTGGTGGTGCACGAACTGGCCCACCTGCGCGTGATGGATCACAGCCCGCGCTTCTGGGCCGAGGTGGCTGCGGTGCTGCCCGATTACGCGCAGTTGCGCCGGCGCCTGCGCGAAGAAACCGCGCCAAGTTGGGAAGACCGCTGAGCGCCTGAGTCTCTGCGCCGCCGAGGCTCAGGCGTGGGTCAGCCAGTCCGCGTGCTCGATGTCGTTGAGGTGCGGCAGCGTGTTGAAGGTCTGCAGCATCAGGCGCTTGGGCGAAATGCTCATTTCGCTCACCGCGCTGTTGCGAATGCGCATGTTGAGCGCAATGGTGACTTCGGGCGCGGTGCCCAGCACCTCGCCGACGGCGGCTGAAATGGGCCCGCCGCTGGACACCAGCAGCACCTTGCGGCCGGCATGGGTGTGGCGAATCTCGTCCAGCGCGCCATGCACGCCCGCAGCAAATTCGTCCCAGCTGGACATGCCCACCGGGCTGATCACGCCCGCCATCCATTGCGCCAGCGCATCGCACAACAGGCGGAAGTGGTGCCGGTAGCCCTCGGGCGTGTCGGGGCGCTCCAGCGGTTCGGGGTGAATGGCGCGGATCAGCGCCAGGCTGTCGTATTCGTTCAGGCCCGGCGTTCGGGTGGCCTGTGGCGCGCCGCCCAGACCTTGCACGATGCCCGCCAGCGTTTCGTCGTGCCGGCGCAGCGTTCCGCTGTAGACGGCGTCAAACGCCATGCCGCGCGCGCGCCAGAACTCACCCAGTCGCAGCGCCTGCCGGTGGCCCATGGGGCTGAGCTGGTCGTAATTGTCAGCGCCAAACGAGGCCTGGCCGTGGCGCACGAGGTAGAGGGTTCCCATGCGCCCAGTGGGCCAGAACTGGACGCGCCCGTTTGTCGCGCGGGTGACGGCGCCGCGGCCGCTGGCCCCGTGCACGCCTCAGGCTGCGGTCAGCACGCCAGCGAAGACGTCGGCGTCCACATTGCCTCCAGTGAGCGCCAGGCCCACCACCTGTCCGGCCAGAGCGTCGCGCTCCTGCAGGGCCGCCGCCAGCGCAGCCGCGCCAGCGCCTTCGGCCACGTTGTGCGTGTCGGTAAAAAGCGCGTGCATGGCGGCGCCCACCTCACCGTCGCTGACCTGCACGATGTGGTCGATGTGTGGCGCAATGAGGGCCAGCGCCTGGGCGTCGGCCACCCGGCAGGCCATGCCGTCGGCCAGCTGGGTGGTGACGGGCGCCTCCACCACGCGGCCAGCGGCCACCGAGTCGGCATAGGTGGTGGCGTGGCTGCTCACCACGCCCACGATGCGCACTCCATGGCCCAGAGCAAGTTTTGCGGCAATGGCCGAGCAGGCACCCGAGCCCTGGCCGATGGGAACGTAGACGACATCGAGTTGCGGCACGGCGCGCAAAAATTCCCACCAATAGGTGCTGACGCCGCGCAGCAGATCAAAGTGAAAGCTGGGCACCATGTGCGCGCCGCGCTCGCCGGCCAGCTGCATGGCGTACTCGCGCGCCTCCTGAAAGTCGCTGCCGCATTCCACCAGCGTGACCCCCAGGGCGCGCATGGCGGCATTCTTTTCGAGCGAATTTCCCTGAGGCACGACGATGGTGCAGGCCACGCCGTTCTTGCGCGCGGCCCAGCCCATGCTTTGGCCATGGTTGCCGCGCGTCGCGCTGATCACTTCGCGCGGCAACTCGCCGCGCTGCGCCAACTGGTCAAAGTACGTCAGGCCCCCACGAATCTTGAAAGCGCCCACCGGCGTGTGGTTCTCGTGCTTGACCCAGCACGCCGCGCCCAGGCGCTCGCTGAGCAGGGGCCAGTGGTACTGCGGCGTGGCCGGAAACTCCTCGTAGATGAGCCTGGCGGCAGTTTCAATGTCGGAAAGCGTGGGGAGAGAAGACATAGTTTTAGGACTTACGCAAAGTTGTTCCAGTAAGGCGCTCTGACGCAGACAGTGCAAGCGCACGGCAAGCGCACGGCAAGGAAGAGCAACGCCGCTGGGGCGATTTTGCGTAAGTCCTGAGTTTGCAAGGTCAAGGGAAATGCACACGGCCTTCGATCGCCGTCAAGCAGCGGCCGCCCACCCAGACCTGGCCGCCGTCTTCCTGAAGAATATGCACCCGCCCCGCTCGGCCCCTGCATTCGCCTTGGGCCACCCGGTACGCCGAGGGCGCCAGGCCTTCGCCAATCAGCCATTGCGCCAGGCTGGCATTGAGGCTGCCGGTCACCGGGTCTTCGCTGGTGCCGAGCGAGGGCGAGAAAGCGCGGACCGCCGAGTTGGGGGTGCCCTCGCTGGATGTGTCTGGGGCGATGTAGGCCACGCCCACGTCCTGGCCAAGGTTATGCAGGCGGGCGTGGTCGGGCTGCAGGCCGAGCACGGCGTCGCGGCTGTCTACCAGCAGCGCCAGCCAGCGTGGACCGTTGTCGAGCACGCGGGCAGCGCGTATCTGCTGGGGCCGCAGACCCAGTGCGCCGGTCACCAGCGCCAGCAGGGCCGGGTTCGGCTCGCTCTGCTGCATGGGCGGTGCGGCGAAGGCCAGCAGACCATCGTTCTGGCGGATCTGCACCAGACCCAGCCCGCATTCCTGCACGGCACAGCCGGGGGTGCGCGGCTGGCCCCCGGCCGCCAGCCACGCATGGCAACTGCCCAGGGTGGGGTGGCCGGCAAAGCTCAGTTCGCCACTGGGCGTGAAGATGCGCACCCGGTAGTCGGCGCCGCCTGCGCGCCCGGCCTCGCTGGGGGGCAGCAGAAAGGTGGTTTCCGACAAGTTGGTCCAGGCGGCGAAGCGCTTGAGCGCGCGTTCGGGCAGGCTCTGTGCATCGAGTACCACGGCCAGGGGATTGCCATCGCCATGGCGCTCACTGAATACATCAACCTGGAGGAAAGGGAGATAGGTCATGCAGCGCTTTTCAGAACCAAACGTCTACAGTGTAGAGCGCTGGCGCAGCGTGCGGACGGCATCTGCCAGCGCGGCGATTCCGGCGTCGATCTGCGCGCTGCTGGCGGTCACGAACGACAGGCGCAAGGTGCGCGAATCGGCCTCGCCGGCATAAAAGGCGGCGCCCGGCACGAAGGCCACGTTGCGCTCCACTGCCAGCGCCAGCAGCGTGGTGGCGTCCATGCCGGGGGGCAGGCGCAGCCACAAGAACATGCCGCCGGCCGGCCGGTTCCATTGCAGCTGCGCAGCCGCAGTGTCCGGGGAGCCGAACTCGCGCTCCAGCGCCGCCAGCATGGCATCGCGCTGCTGGCGGTAGAGCGCGCGGATGGTCGGCACATGCCGCTGCAGGAAGCCGCCTTGCATCACTTCGACCACCATGCGCTGGTTGAAGCCCGGGGTGTGAAGATCGGCCGCCTGCTTGGCCTGGAGCAGCTTGGGGAACACTTCGGGCGGCGCCACCAGGTAGCCCAGGCGCAGGCCAGGCGCCAGCACCTTGGAAAAGCTGCCAAGGTAAATGCAGCCCGACGGGTTGCGTGCCGTGAGCGGGGCGGGTGGTGGTGCGTCGAACCACAGCTCGCCATACGGGTTGTCTTCGAGCAGCGGCAGCCCGAGTGCGGCAGCGGCTTCCACCAGCGCCGCGCGGCGTGCCTCGCTCATGGTGCGGCCGGTGGGGTTCTGAAAATTGGGCAGCACATAGAGAAAACGCGCCTTGTCGGCGCCGCTGCCCGCCAGGCGGGTCAGCGCATCGATCTGCACGCCCTCGTCGTCGCTGGGAACCGATTGCACCACCGGCTCCATCGGAGCAAAGGCCTGCAGCGCGCCAAGATAGGTGGGGGTTTCCACCAGCACGCGGCTGCCGGGGTCGATCAGCACCTTGGCCACCAGGTCCAGGCCTTGCTGCGAGCCGGTGGTGATCAGGACCTGCGCCGGGTCCACATCCCAGGGCAGCTGCGCTGCGACCGCTTCGCGCAGCGGTCCGTAGCCTTCGCTGGCGGCGTACTGCAGGGCGGCTGCGCCGTCGTGCTGCAACACCGTGGCGCAGGCGCGGGCAAAGTCGTCCACCGGGAAGGTGCGTGGCGACGGCAGGCCGCCGGCCAGGCTGACGATGCCCGGCTTCTCCGTGAGTTTCAGAATTTCGCGGATGACCGAGGGGTTCATCTTTTCGGTGCGCTTGGCGAGTGTCCAGGACATGTTGGTCTCCTTGGGTTGGGAATATGCGCTCGCTGGTGCTGGTGTTCAGCGCAGCGGCGATGTCGCCACCGCCGCCGGGTGGGCGGTGGCGGCCGGGCGGGAAAATTGTTTTCCAATCAATACCGTCGCCACCACGGACGCGGCGAAGGCGAGCGTGACGCCGTCCAGCGCCTCGCCCAGAAGCGGCACGGCCGCCAGAATGGAGAGAAACGGCTGCAGTAGCTGTGCCTGGCTCACGCGCAGGGCGCCGCCCAGCATCAGGCCGCGGTACCAGGCAAAAAAACCGGCCCACATGGAGAACACGCCGACGTAGAGCAGACCTCCCCAGGCAGACGGTGCCACCGCGTGCTGCGGCCACAGCCACAGCGTGCCGGGCAGCGAAACGGGCAGCGCCAGAACGCAGACCCAGCAAATAACGCGCTCTGCACCGAGTTCCGGCGTGACCTGCGCACCATAGATGTAGCCAATGGAGGCCGCGAATACGGCGCCCAGCAGCAGCAAGTCGGCCCACTCGAAGCCAAAGCCAGAGCCGTGCTGGTGCGCGCGCAGCACCGAGAACATCACCACCAAGAGGCTGCCGGCAACGGCGCAGACCCAAAAACCCAGTCGGGCGCGCTGGTGCAGTACCCAGGCTGCCACCGCAGCGGTCACCAGTGGCAGCAGCGCGGTGATCACCGCGGCGTGGCTGGAGGTGACGATGCGCAGGGCGTAGCCCAGCAGCAGCGGGTAGCCCACCGCGTTGCCGAGTACGGCCAGGCCGAGCGGCTTCCAGTGGTGGCGTTTGGGCAGGGGCGAGCGGGTGGTCAGCAGAAAAATCACCGACAGGCAGCCCGCGAGCGCGGCGCGCGCCAGCGTCACGAACCAGGGCGAAAGCTGCGGTGCGTCGTGCGTTCCGGTGGCGAGCCGCGTCATTGGCAGCGTGACGGCAAAGATGGCGACGCCCAAAATGCCCAGGGCCATGCCCAGGGTTTCGTCCTTGCGCTTCATGTGCGCAGCATCCAGACGGCGGTGAGCACCAGCACCAGCGCCATCGTGCGGTTGAACCACAGCAGGCGCGCGCCCTGTGCCAGCCAGTGGCGCAGCAGGGCGCCCGTGCTGGCATACAAGAGATTGCTGGAAAAGGCGAAGACCAGCATCACGGGCAAGACTACCGCCAGGCGCTGCAGGCTGTCGCTGCGCCCCGCCACCCAGCCAGCAACGATGGTCAACGCCAGCAGCCAGGCTTTGATGTTGACGAACTGCAGCGCCACGCCTTGCCAGAAGCCCACGCGCATGCGGCCGCTGTCGGCTTCGGCGAGTTGGCTGCTTTGCGAGAGTTTCCAGGCCAGCCACAACAGGTAGCCGATGCCCAGCGCCTTGATGGCCAGCCGCAGCAGCGGCGCCGCCACCACGGCCGCGCCCAGACCCGCGGCGCACAGCAAGAGCAGCAGCGCCCAACCCACCGGCACGGCCAGCACAAAACGCATCGCCGGGCCCAGGCCGCGGTTGGCGGCCAGTGCCGTCGAGAGCGTCGTGTTGGGGCCAGGCGAAAAGCTCATGGCGGTGGCCAGGGCGAGCAGGGCGGTGAATTCCGTGAGGGGCATAGGTGGCGCAAAAAAGTTCCTCCAATGTAGAGAGCTTGCCGCTACAGTTCCAGTACAGTTTCCCGTACAAATGCATCATCTGTATTGGCGTATGCATCGGCACACCCACGGCCGCGCATGCTGGCACTCCCCTGTTTTGAAAAGACTTGCATGCTCACCCGCACCCCCCGGCGCTCCCTGACCGATCAGCTGGCCGAACGTTTCGCCGAACGCATTCGTGCGCGCTTGCTGGCGCCGGGAGCGCGCATGCCCTCGGTGCGCGAATGCGCGCGCCAGCAGCAGGTGAGCCCATGGACGGTGGTGGCGGCCTACGATCAGTTGCTGGCACAGGGCCTGATCGAGGCGCGCAGACAGCGCGGGTTCTACGTCCGAGATTTGATGCAAAAAGTGCCTCTAGCGCAGGTGAGTATTGCGCAAACAGCTATAAAAAATATAGTAAACCGGGTCCCAGGCGGCGCCACGCCGTTTGCGGGCCTGCCCTCGGGTTCGCGCATTCACGCCACGGCGCTGATTCGCGGCATGTTCCATCCGCCCTCGGGCCAGGCGCAGCCCGGCGCTGGGGTGTTTCCGGCGTCGTGGCTTGACGAGGCGCGCTTCATGCTGGCGGCGGTGCGCAAAGTGGCGGCCAGCCAGGCGCTGCGCGAAGCCTCGTTCAGCTACGGCGAACCCATGGGCGACTCCGGCCTGCGGCAGATGTTGGTGAACCGCCTGGCTGAGCTGAGCGTTCCGGCGCAAACCGACCAGGTCATGACGACGCTGGGCGCGACGCATGCGCTTGACATCGTGAGCCGCACCCTGCTCAAGGCGGGCGACCCGGTGATGGTCGAGGAGCCAGGTTGGTCGGTCGAGTTCGCCCGGCTCGATGCCCTGGGCATGCGGGTGCTGCCGGTGCCGCGCGGGCCTGACGGCCCGGACCTCGCTGTCATGGCGCGCTACTGCGAGGTGCATGCACCGCGCTTGTACGTCAGTGTCAGCGTGCTGCACAACCCGACCGGATACTGCCTGTCGCCGGCCAGCGCACACCAGTTGCTGCAGCTGGCGCAAAAGCACGATTTCCATATCGTCGAAGACGACAGCTACAGCCACCTGGCGCATGACCACGCCACGCGGCTATGCGCTCTCGACGGGCTGCGCCGCACGGTGTATGTGGGCGGTTTTGCCAAGATTCTGGCCCCCAACTGGCGCATCGGCTTCCTGGCCGCGCCGCCCGCGCTGACCGAGCGCCTGCTCGACACCAAGCTGCTGTCGGCGCTGACCACGCCGTCGATTCTGGAAAAGGCGCTGGCTTTGTGCATGGAACAAGGCCAGCTGCGGCGCCACGCCGAGCGCATGCGCCGGCGCCTGGCGCAGGCCCGGGTGCGCTGCGTGCAACTGGCGCAAGCGGCGGGCTGCAGCTTTGCGGCCGAGCCGGCCGGCCTGTTTGGCTGGGTGGAAACGGGGGTCGACACCGACGCCCTGGCCCAACGCATGCTCGATGAGGGCTATCTGCTGGCGCCGGGCGCGCTGTTCCATGCCAGCCGGCAGCCCAGCACGCTGATGCGGGTCAATTTCGCCACGTCACAAGACGCGGCCTTCTGGCGCGTGTTCGAGCGGGTGCGCGGATGATCTGATACACCCCCTGTGTCGCTGCGCTCCTTCACCCTTCTCTCGGTTCGCTGCGCGACCCGGGAGGGGGACGCCGCCAGCGCGGCGGGGCGGCGCGGCCAGCCTAGGCCCTTGCGCGGCGGCACTGGCATGCGCCGCACTGATTTTGGTGGCCGCAACACGCCTCGCCTCGCGGCCCCATGCGTCCCGCCTAGCTCCCTCTCACAACCTCCAGCGAAGAGAGCACGCGCAGCAGGGCGCGGTTGACTTCCTCCAGGCCCATTTCGTAGGTTTCGCCCAGCTCGCGGATCGCCGCGCAGTCGTCCCCTTCCAGCGCCAGCGCCATTTCCAGCGCCGGTGCATAGGGGCCGGTGTGCATCACCGCCGCGTCGTAGATGCGCTCGGAGAGCGGGATGCGGTGCAGCGCATTGCCCAGCGGTTCGCCCAAAAGATCTCCGAGGGTATGGAACAGGCCGCACAGGTAGACCTCGCGGCGCAGCTCGTTCTGGATGCCGGCCTCCAGAAGGTGGTCGGTCAGCAGCGCGCGGATGACCGCACCGGCACGCACCGGTTCCATGTCGGGCTCGGTGCTGGCGTGGGGCAACTGGTCTGAGAGCCAGCGCTTGAGCGAGCCATAGCCCATCATCACAAAACCCCGGCGCAGCGAATCGACGCCAGTGCGCAGCCCGAGCGCAGCCGAATTGGTGTAGACCATGAAACGGTAGGCGAGCACCGGGTCTTCGCTCACGATGTTTTCAAACGTCTCCAGCGACTGGTCTGCGTCGATGGCTTTCATCAATCGCAAAATGATGTGGTGCGAAGGTGCCGCTGGCTGGTGGCGCAGGGAATACAGGATGTCTTCTATCGGCCAGCCGGCAATCGCCAGGGCCTTGTGCTCGTCCAGACAGTGTGTGAGCAGCGCGCGGCTGGGCAGGTTTTCGTACATCTGCCCGTTGATCACCGGGCTTGCGGCAGGCGCATGCTTTTCGTTTTTGGCCGCCGCGCGCGCAGCCGACTGCGCCTGCAGGACAGCGGCGGCGTTTTCGGCGCTCAGGCTCAGCAGGCTGTTTTCAAAGCACACGGCGATGCCGGGTTCCGGCAGGCGAGAGAGCTCGCCGCGCCACACCAGGCGCAGACCGCGCTGGTGCGCAGCCTTGACACGCTCGTGAATCGCGGAGTCGTCCAGCCATTCGCCCGGCACGGCGATCCAGGGGGTGCCGCGCGGTGCATGTTCCAGCATGTCGCAAAGCAGTTGGCGGTTTTGCGGTGCCAGCAGCAGCGGCGGGCTGCTGGCTGTCCAAAGCTCGACCAGGGTGCGCAGCAGATGCGGCGTATCCACGGGGGCGAGGGCGTCGCTCTGGACCTTGAGTTCAACGCCGGCAAGCGTGCGCCCACGGCCCCACAAGGGGCGGTAGGCGAGAACCAGGCTGCCGAGAACGGATTGGACCATGCGCTGAGCGGCGTGTGCAGCACGCGCCGGAGATCAAGAAATGAAGTTGAACAGCGACAGCTTCTGCACCATGGCGTAGGACTTCAGAGCTGCCTCGTACCCGACCTGTTGGTTCTGAAAGTCGGAAATGCCCTGAATCATATCGAGGTCCTCGGCGCGCGAGCGGTCCGCTTCAAGCTGCACGCTGCGCGTGTCCTGGCTGCCACCGATGCGGTCGGCGCGATTGAGCAGTTCGCCCGCATAGCTGCGCACCGAATGCAGGCGTTCAAGGCCCCGATCCATGTTCGCCAGCGCCTGGCCCACCGCCTGGGTGGCCGCGCTGGCACTACCGGAACCGATGTCGCGGATGGCGGTGTCCACCGTGTCGAAGATGCTGCTGCTGGGCTTGAGCGCGAGCGTCACCGTGTCGCCCAGTTGCGGGCTTCCGGTGAAGTTCAGGCCGAGGCCTGGGATGGCAGTCATCGCAATGGATGCCGGCCGACCCGGCACATAGTCGGCCGAAACAAACGGGTTGGCGCCATTCAACGGGGCTCCAGGTGGGGTGCTGGTGACGCTGTACTGCGCTGCCAGCGTGCCTGGCGCGCCGCCGGCGATGTAGCTGACACTGATCTGGTAGTCATAGGCGTTGCCGCCAGGAGTCAGGGCAATTTGTGCCGGATCAGTGGCTGTGACTGCGCTGCTTCCGAGAGAATGGGTGGCCGGAACGGCTGCGCTCACGCTGGCATTGAAGACGCCGTCGCGCTGCGGCTGGAACATGAAGGCGGCGTCGCCGTCGAGCGCGTTGGGGATGCTTACCGAAGACCCGGCCATTTGCCCGGCCAGGCCATCGAACTCGCCCAGGGCGTTCAGAAACGGCGTCGCCGCGCTGCCCAGAGCGCTAAGCAGCGGGACCCCGTTGGTGTCTTTGCGGTTGGCGACGTCCTGCAACTGCGTGCGCAGCCCCTGTAACTGGCTGGCCACCGAGGCGCGGTCACTGGCGTTGAAAGCGCCGTTGCCGGCAGAAACTACCAATTCGCGCATCTGCTGCATCACCCCGACGGCGTCGCCCAGCGTGGACTCGGCCTGCGCCACGGCGTTGCGCTGCAGGTCAAGTGCGCGTTGCTCGGTCTGGATGCGGGTAATGCGTGTCATGGAGCGCTCGGCTTGAGCGGCAGCCACCGGGTCGTCGCTGGCGCGCACGACACGTTTGCCGGACGTGAGGTTTTCCTGCAGGTTGGCCAGCGAGGTCTGCCGCGACGTCATGTTGCGCAGTGCACTGTCGTACATGTTGGCGGTGGAAAGGCGGTTGAGTGCGTTGCTCATGGCGAATTCCTTGGCGTTCAACGCCCCATGGTCTGGATCAGGGTGTCGAAGACGCTCTGGGCGATCTGAACCATCTTGGCCGAAGCCTGGTAGGCCTGCTGGTACTGGATCAGGCGCGCCGCTTCCTCATCGAGGTTGACGCCAGAGACGGCGGTGCGGTCGCGTTCGAGGTTGGCGGCGAAGGACGAAGACAGCTCGGCGGCAAATTGCGCGCTTTGCGTGCGTGTGCCGATCTGCGCCATGGCGCCGGCAAAGCCGTCGCTGAGCGTGGCGCCGTCAAACATCGGGGTATCGCGCAACGCCATCATGGCATCCGCATTGCCGGTGTTGCGCTTGTACCAGTCGCCGTACTGCGGATCGGTGGCGTTGCCCACGGTGACGCTGTCGCCCGTTTTCGGCGTGCCGCCAAGTTTGATCTCCCAGCCGTCGATGCTGATGGCCTGGCCCGAAGTGAAGGTGTAGGGCGGGCCGGCCAGCGGCGTTGGTGGTGTGGTAGAGGCGTCGAACGGCGCGCCGGTATTGCCTGTCAAGGTGAACGTGGCCGGCGTGCCGCCGGTAAAACTCAGGACCACGCCGGCGGCCGGCGGCAGCGTCAGCGGCGCGGGCTCGCCGCTGGCCTTGAGCGATGCCAGCTGCAGCGAACCCGCATTGGATGCGCCCATGGCCGCGTTGACTGGGTTGGCTGCCGCAAGCTGGCCGGGAGAAAACTGCAGTGCTTGCATTTTTCCCGCAGCATTTTTCAGCGGATTGACGAAAAACTGGTCATTGGCATTGAACGGGCCGCCCGGGGTGAGCTGCAAACCGCGGTCGCTGAAGAAAGTTTGCAGATCGGCCATGTTGGCGAAAGCCTGGGCCTGCCCATTGGGCTGCGCAGTGATCGTGCCGGTGGTGCCGCCCGTGAAGACCACTACGTAGCTTGATGCGGGCAACTTGTTCGGGTCGGAAATCGACAGCGCCAGACTGCCTGCCGACGTGTTGGTGATGGCGGGCTGCGGCTGCACCGGAACCACGTCGGAGAGCAGCGCCTGGCCCATGCTGCCGTCCAAAGTCAGCCCCAACTGATTCTGCTGGTTCAAATTGAGCGAAATCGCCGTTGCCATGCGGTTGAGCAGCTGGTAGCCCTCTTGCAGGTCGCTGTTCTGAAACCGCAGCAGACCGGCCACCGAGCCGCCGCCCAGCGTGCTCTCGCCCAGTTCGGCCTTGGTGGACGAGCCCGGCTGCTGGAAGTACAGGCGCTTTTGGCCACTGGCGGCGCCAAAATCCTGCGGGTCGTCGATCGACAGCGACGCCGCCTGGTTGCCGAGCACCAGCGGCTGGCTGCCGGCCACGAAGACGCTGACCGTGCCGTCGTCGGCAGCTACCTGGGTGGTCTGGATATGTTGATTGAGGTTGCGAATCAACTGGTCGCGCTGGTCCAGCAAATCGTTGGCGGGCTGGCCGTTGCCTTTGGCGCGCGCGATCTGGTCGTTGACGCCCGCAATGTTCTGCGCCAGCAGATTGATGGCCTTGATGTCGCCCTTGAGCTGCTCGGTGACGGTGGCCGCAATTTCGTCGAGCCGATCCGAGGCCCCCACCATGCGTTTGGCGGTTTCGTCGATGCGGGTCAGCACAATGTTTCGCGCCGTCAGATCGGTGGGGCTGTTCACCACGTCCGAGAAGGCGTTCATCATGTCGTTGATGGCCGCGCCCAGCCCCGAGGCGCCCCCGGAAAATACGTCCTGCAGCTGGCGCAGTCGCTCTACGCGGGCCGAGTCGCTTGCGTCCACCGAAGCGGCCGCAGAGGCCTGGCGCGTGAGCAGTTCGCTTTGGTTTCGCAAAATCGTAGCGACGTCCACGCCCTTGCCGATGTAGCCGCCGCCGGTGAATTGCCCCGGCACGGTCTGCAGCACCACGCTCTGGCGCGAATAGCCCTGGGTGTTGACGTTGGCGATGTTGTTGCCGGCAGTCTGCAGGGCCACCTGGTTGGCCAGCAGGGCGCGGGAACCGACGTTGAGCAGACTCATGGCCTACCTCGCATCTCTTTTGGCCACCATGTGGCCAGCGGCCCACAACGTGGCGCGGCCGAGGTCAGTGCCCCCGCGCAAGGGCCGCCCCGCCGCGCTGGGGGCGTCCCGCTTGGGGGAAGGCGCGAAGCGACTCAGGGTGTGCTTCATCGTCAGGCCTGCGTCTGCTGTGCGCGCAGTGCGCTCTGGATCGCGCCGCCCAGCTTCTTGGCGTACGCCGGGTCGGTGGCGTAGCCTGCCCTTTGCAGCTCGGCCGCGTAGGCGGTGGCCGAGTCGGTCTTGGCACGGGCCTTTTCGTAGCGCGGGTTGTCGTTGATCAGGCGGGCATAGTCGCGGAACGAGTCTTCGTAGGAGCTGTAGGCGCGGAATTTGGCAACCACCTTGTGCGCCACGCCATTTTCGTATTCGGTGGTGGTGACTTCGGCCACCTTGCCGGTCCAGCCGCGCCCGGCCTTGATGCCGAAAAGATTGAAGGAAGTCGAGCCATCGGCGTTCTTGATTTCGCTCTTGCCCCAGCCGGTTTCGTGCCCGGCCTGGCCCAGCATGAAGCTCGACGGTATGCCGCTGTCGAGCGCGACGCGCTCCGCGGCGTCACTGTGGTACTGCACGAAATCGTCGCGTCCCTTGGGCGCCGGGCCCATGGGCGCAGCCGGCGTGGCCGACGCTGCGCTGCGTGCAGCCGGGCGCGCCAGGCTGAGCGTGGAGGGCGAGACGAGGTTCACATCGCCGCCCATGAGCTGCTGCGCCAGCTGGCGCGAGATCGCCTCAGACAGTCCGCCGGGCCGGCCCGACATTTGCACCGACAGTTGCTGGTCCAGCAGGTCTGCGCCCAGGTCGCCTTGGGGGCTGTCGAGCAGACCCGACTTCATGGTCGCCTCGCGCATGCTCTTGATCATCTCGCGCATGAACAGCGACTCGAACTGTTTCGCGGCTTCCTTGGTGGCCTCCGGGCTGTTCTGGCCGGCCTGAAATTTGAGGTTGTTGAGCGAACGGGCATCCACTGCCAGCGCATTGGACGTACTGGCGGCGGTGGTGGCGGAAAGCGAGAAAGCCATCTCAATCCTCCTTTCGCGGGCCGTGGGCGGGCATCAGATCACCTCCAGCTCGGCATTGAGCGCGCCAGCGGCCTTGATGGCCTGCAGGATCGCCAGCAGGTCGCCCGGCGTGGCGCCCAGGGCGTTGAGCGCGCGCACCACGTCGGCCAGCTGCGGCGACGACGGCACCTGAATGATGGCGCCGGGCTCCTGGTTGATCTTGATGCTGCTTTGCTGCGTCACCACCGTTTCGCCCTTGGAGAACGGAGCCGGCTGGCTGATGACAGGCGTGGAGCTGATGGTGATCGACAGGTTGCCGTGCGCAATGGCGCAGGGCCCGAGCGTGACCGCCTGGTTGAGCACCACCGAGCCGGTGCGTGCGTTGATGACCACCTTGGCCGCCGGCGCGATGGCATCGAGCTGGAGTTCTTCGAGTTCGGCGATAAAGCCTACGCGGGCGCCGGGGTCGGTGGGCGCACTGACCTGCACGGTGCGCCCGTCAAGGGCAGTGGCGCGGCCCGCGCCCATGCGCTTGTTGATGGTGTCGGCGACGCCGCGAGCGGTCTGGAAATCTGATGCGTTCAGTCCCAGCGTGATGAAGTCGCCGTCGTTGAGCGGTGTGGGCACCGAGCGCTCGACCTGCGCGCCCTGGGGAATGCGCCCCGCGCTCAGGTGATTGATCTGTACCTTGCTGCCACCCGACGACGCGCCGGCGCCGCTGATCACCACACTGCCCTGGGCCAGCGCATAGATCTCGCCGTCGGCACCGCGCAGCGGCGTCATCATCAACAGCCCTCCCTTGAGCGACTTGGAGTTGCCCATGGACGAGACGGTGACGTCGATCTGCTGGCCTGGCTGGGCAAACGCGGGCAATTGCGCCGTGACGACCACAGCGGCGACGTTCTTGAGCTGCAACTGCGACGAGGCGCCGGCCGGCAGGCTGATGCCCATCTGCTGCAGGTAGTTTTGCATGGCCTGCGTGGTGTAGGGCATCTGGGTGGTCTGGTCCCCCGTGCCGTCGAGGCCCACCACCAGGCCATAGCCCGTCAACTGGTTGCTGCGCACGCCTTGTACCGCAGCCACTTCCTTCACTCGCATCGCGTGCGCGGGCAAGGCGGCGGCCAGCGCCAGCAACAGGCCAGCGCAGAGCATGCGAAGAAGGGGGGAGCGCACGTAGGTCATGGAGCCATTGTGCGAGCCGGTCAGGAATGCGAACGGACGATAAAGCCCGGCAAAGCCCGCCAATTGGCGCAGTCGCCACGCCCGCGCTATCTGCTAAAAAATACAAGCAAAAATGGCCTCCAGCGCTTATGCATAAAGCGTTAAAAGCTATAAAAATAGGAGTATTTTTGTTGCGAAAAGCGCGGCGCCGGGAGCGCGGCGCTGTCGCTCAGAACGGAGTGACGTTGTTGAAAAACCGCCCCAGCCAGCCCGTGACCTGCGCCTCGCCCTGGGCGCCGCGTCCACGCGACTCGACGCGCACATTGGCCACCTGGGTCGAATTGACGATGCTGCCTGGCTGCAGTGTGCGCGGGTCCACAGTGCCTGAGAAGCGCAGCACGTCCACGTTCTCGTTGACGCCAATCTGCTTTTCTCCGGCCACCACCAGATGGCCATTGGGCAGTACCTGCACCACGGTGGCGGTGATGGAGCCGGTGAAGGTGTTGGCGCTTTCTGTGCCGCCCTTGCCGGCAAAGGTGTTGCTGGACTTGGCGCCCAGCTTCGTTTTGTCGGTGAAGGTTGAGCCGACAAAGGGCAGGGCGGTGATACCCGCCTCGACGCCCGAAGCGCGATCCACGGTAGACGAGGACTTTTGGCTGGCCGAAACGTTCTCCACGATCACCACGGTGACGTTGTCGCCCACCATGCGCGCGCGCCGGTCTTCGAAGGCCGGGCGGTAGCTGACGGTATGGAACAAACTCCCCGTGGCCGGTCCCTGCACCACAGGTTGCGGCGCGACGGGCACCGGCGTGGTCGGCAGAATGTCCACTGGCGGCGTCGGGGACAGACTCGCGCAGCCGCCCAGCAGCAGGGCGAAGCCCGCGCTGGCCAGGGTGCCAAGCCGTGACGGGGAGAAAAGATTGAACGCGCGCATGGCAGGGGCCTTTGGAAGGGTTCAGAGTTGGGCCAGTTTGGCCAGCATCTGGTCGGAGGTCTGGACCGCCTTGGAGTTCATCTCGTAGGCGCGCTGCGTCTGGATCATGCTGACCAGTTCCTGCACCACGTTCACGTTGGAGGTCTCCAGGTAACCCTGCACCACGGTGCCCAGGCCATTGGTGCCGGGCGTGCCCTGCGTGGGCTGCCCCGAGGCAGCGGTTTCGATGTAGAGGTTCTCGCCGCGCGGCTCCAGGCCGGGCGGGTTGATGAAGTTCGCCATGGCGAGGTTTCCAAGCGGCTGCGGCGCGGTGTTGCCGGGCAGCAGGGCGGCCACGGCGCCGTCGGCGCTGATGCTGATCGAGGTGGCGCTGGGCGGAATCGTGATGCCATTGGCCACGGGCAGACCGCCGGCAGTCACCAGACGGCCTTGTGCGTCCACCTGGAAAGAGCCATCGCGGGTGTAGCCGGCCGTGCCGTCGGGCAGGGTCACCTGGAAAAAGCCATTGCCCTTGATGGCGACGTCCAGATTGCTGTTGGACTGCTGCAGGCCGCCCTGCATGAAATTGCGGCTGGTGGCCACGGTGCGCACGCCCAGACCCAGGTGCAGGCCGGTCGGCAACTGGTTCTGCTCGGTGGTCTGGCTGCCTGCCTGGCGCAGATTCTGGTAGATCAGGTCTTCGAACACCGCACTGGCGCGCTTGTAGCCGGTGGTGGAAACGTTGGCCAGGTTGTGCGAGATGACGTCCAGCTGCGTCTGCTGCGCTTCCATGCCGGTCTTGGCGATCCAGAGGGAATTGATCATGGCTTGCTCCTTGGCTGCGCCCTAGAGCGTGTTATGCACTTTTACGTGCCCGCGAAAGCCGGGGAAAGGCCCGGCAACTAGGCGCAGGACGCACCACGGTATTGATACCGTCAGCGACCTGCAACGACGTGGCCGGGCCTTTCCCCGGCTTTCCCGAAGGGTTGGCACCACAAGCACGCGCTCGCCGCGTTGCAGTGCTTGCCAAGGCATCAGCCTTGGCGGCGCGCTGCGCCTTGCGATCACGTGCCTGTGGGACCAACGAGGGTACGTAAAAGTGCATAACACGCTCTAACCGTTCATGCTCAGCAACTGGCTGGCCGATTTGTCGTTGGTCTCTGCGGTTTGCAGCAAGCGCATCTGTTGCTCGAACTGGCGCGAGGCGGCGATCATTCCGACCATGCTTTCCACCGGGTTCACATTGGACCCTTCCAGGGCGCCTGGCAGCAGGCGCGCCGTGGCGTCCTGCGGCACGGGTTCGCCGGACCGCGCGCGAAACAGGCCGTCGTCGCCGCGCACCAGCGGGTCTTCGTTGGTCGGCGTGGCCAGTTTGAGGCGGCCGATGGCCGAGGGTGGCTGGCCAGCCACCTTGGCGGTGATGGTGCCGTCAGAACCCAACGACACTTCCGCCCCGGGCGGCACGTCGATCGGCGCTCCACCGTCCGAGAGGACCGGCAGGCCCGCGCCCGTCAGCATCTGCCCGTTGGCGTTCACCTCGAAAGCCCCGCCGCGCGTATAGGCCTCGGTGCCGTCCAGGCCTTGCACGGCAAACCAGGCATTGCCCGTGGCCATGGCGTCCAGATTGCGCCCGGTGCGCTGCACGGCACCGGGCGTATCGCGGTAGCTGGAGGTGGCTTCGAGCGCGAACACGCGCGTGCTGGCACCATCGCCCTGCAACGGCACCGCGCGAAACGTGGAGAGCTCGGCACGAAAACCCGTGGTCGAGGCATTGGCCAGGTTGTTGGACAGCACCGCCTGCCGCTGCGCGGCGGCGTTGGCGCCCGTCATGGCGGTATAGATGATGCGGTCCATGGTGCAGTCTTTCTTTTTCTATGCGTTGCTTCAAGAAGCCTGTGGCGTGGCGTTCGTGCCTGGCGCGGCCTGCGCCAGCGACCGCCGCGCAAGGGCCGCCCCGCAGCGCTGGCGGTGTCCCCCTTCCCGCAGCGCGCAGCGATGCGAGAGAAGGGGGAAGGCGCGCAGCGACGCAGGGGGTTGGCGCCTCATCTCAGGTTCACCATGGTGGACATCACCTGGTCTTGCGTCTTGATGGTCTGGGCGTTGGCCTGGTAGGTGCGCTGCGCGGTCATCATGTTGACCAGTTCGGCGGTCAGATCGACGTTGGAGTCTTCCAGTGCCCCGGAACGCAGCATGCCCAGGTTGCCCACTCCTGGCTTGCCCATGACGGGCGTGCCGGAATCATTGGATTCCACCCAGTTGTTGCCGCCTACAGAAATCAGACCTTGCGGATTGCGGAAGGCGGCCAGGGCTACCTGCGCTTCGGCACGGGTGACACCATTGGAATAGCTGGCCATGACCATGCCGTCGTTGGAGATGTTGATGCTGGTGAGTTCGCCCGAGGCAAACCCGTCCTGCGTGAGATCGGCCACGGCGAACTTGCTGCCGAACTGCGTGGTGCTCGTCAGATCGATGGTTACCGGCCACGGGGCCGGCGGGTTGTTGGGGTTGGACAACGACGGATCCACCGTCACCACGAACGGGTTGGTACTGGCGGCTGTGTCGTACTTGCCATTGGCGTCAAAAGCGACGTTGCCAATAGGGGCCGCCACGACAGGAGGGACAGCCGTCGGGTCGTCGAGCTTGTCATAGACCTCCCAGGTGTTGGCGGTGCCGGTTTTGACGAAATACAGGCTGACGGGAACGGCCACGCCCTGGCTGTCGTACACGTTGATCGAGGTGCCGTAGGTCGAGCGCGGCGTTGGCGGCACCTGGGTCGCTGCTTCTTTGGCCCGTGCATCGAGGTTGATGGCGGCAGTGATGTTGTCTGTCTTCTTGGCCGGGATCGGTGAGCCAGTCGGAAAGCTCAGGGGCACGGGCTCGGAGGTGCCGGCGCCCGTGGTGGCGTCTACCTTGAAGCCCATGACATGCGAGCCGTCGTTGGCGACCAGGTCACCGGTCTTGTCGAGCTTGAAGTTGCCGGCCCGGGTATAGGCTGGCGAGCCATCGGGCTGCTGCAGCCGGAAGAAGCCACCGCCATTGATGGCAACGTCGAGATTGTTGCCGGTGATGGTGATGTTGCCTTGAGAGAACTGCTGCGCCACGGCTGCAACCTCGACACCGATGCCGGCGTTGCTGCCGCCGCCGGTGCCAATCGATGCGGCAACGATGTCAGCGAACTCGCTGCGCGAGCCCTTGAAGCCCACGGTGTTGGAGTTGGCAATGTTGTGGCCAATCACGTCCAGGTTTTTGCTGGCAGCGTTGAGACCGGAGAGGCCTTGTTGAAAACCCATGGTGTGCTCCTGAAAGGGTGGATGCGGAACGCGTGGTTAAAGAATGGCCTTGATGGCGCTGTAGCTCGTCGTGCCGCCGCGAGACAGCTGTAGTGCCAGTGCGCCGTTGTCCATGCTGACGGCGGTGACCTGATCTACCGCGAGCGGGACTGCGTCTACCGGCGCGTCGCCGTTGGCGGCCATGACCTTGAAGTGCAGCGGGCCCGTGGCTTCGTAGTCGCCCGCCTGCCAGTCAAAGTTGTAGCGACCCGCCTTCAGCGCGCCCAGCTCGACAGTGCCCACCTGTTTGTTGTTGACATCCAGCACCTGGACCTGAACGCCGGCTGCAGAGCCCGCCAGGTCAAAGGCGCCGCCACCGCTCTTGGTTTCGGTGTCGAACGTCAGGGTGTTGTCGGGAACCAGTACGTTGCGGCCCACCATGGCGCTGCCCTGCATCAGTTGCTGCGCCGCAAACTGACCAGCCAAGCCTTTGACGGTTTCGTTCAGCTGCTGAATGCCGGTGACGGTGTTGATCTGCGCAATCTGCGAGGTCATTTGCGCGTTGTCCATCGGATTCATGGGATCCTGGTTATTGAGCTGCGCCACCAGGAGCTTGAGAAAGCGGTCCTGGGCGGACGCGGCGTCGTCCGCAGCGTTTGTTTTGGTGGTCGGGGTGCTGCCCGTGTCGAGCACGCTGGTGGTGGATGAAGTGCTGCTGATCATGGAAGGAACTCCGGTTTACTGACCCATCTGCAGGGTTTTGAGCAGCAAGGTCTTGGCCGTGTTCATGACCTCGACGTTGTTCTGGTAAGAGCGCGAGGCGGAAATCATGTTGACCATTTCCTCCACGGCGTTGACGTTGGAATGCGTAACGTAGCCATCGGCGTCGGCCATGGGGTTGCTTGGGTCGTGCACCTTGCGGCCGGGGGTTTCGCTCTCCTGGATGGCGCTGACGCGCACGCCCGCAGCGTCGTCGCTGCCCATCGGAGCCGTCTGGAAAACCACCTGACGGGCCTTGTAGGCCTTGCCATCCGGCCCGGCGACTGCATCGACGTTGGCCAGATTGCTGGCCACCACGTTGAGGCGCTGCGCCTGCGCGCTGACGGCACTTGACGAGACGTTGAATATGGAAAACATCGACATGGGCTACCTCGCTGGGCTATTGGCCCTGAATGGCGCTGAGCATGGTCTTGGCATTGCCATTGATGAAGCGCAGCGTGGCTTCGTACCGCACGGCGTTGTCCATGAAAGCAGCGCGTTCGCGGTCCAGATCGACCGTGTTGTTGTCCAATGCCGGTTGCGTCTGCACGGCGTAGCCCAAGGTGCTGCGTTCGGAAAAGCCAGGCAACGGGATGTGACCGGGCGCGCTGGTGCCGTAGTCGCCGCTGCGGCCTTCCTGGCTGACCGACATTGCGCCCTTGCCCTGTGAGCCGCCTGTGGCGGCGCTGAGCGCTTCGGCGAACTTCATGTCGCGCGCCACGTAGCCCGGGGTATCGGCATTGGCGATGTTGCTGGCAAGAAGACGCTGGCGCTCGGCACGCAGCAGCAGCGCGGTGCCTTGAAAGTCGAGCCGGTTGGTCATCTTGTCGAGCATGTCGTGCCTCACACCTCTTTTGTATCTGTGCCGAGGGCAGGGCCTGCGGCGTGGTTTGATTATGGAAACTCAGGCGTTTTTCTAAAGTGGAAAGAACGCGGCAATTGGCGCGCAGTTCGGTGCTTTGTGGCGCGGGGCGCTGCCTATAGTGCAAGGGGTGAAAAGGCCTGCAAGCGCGTGGCCAGCCTTCCAAGGAGAATCCGCATGTCTTGTCCGTTTTTTGACTGCCTAAGCCCCGTGCGATGGGTGCGCGTGGCGGGCGCCTGCGCGCTGACTCTGCTGCTCGGCTCGGGCGCCTGGGCGCAAGACGCCGCGACGTTGACCCAGATTACGCAAAGCTGGATCGACAACAGCCTGCACAGCGGCGCCGCAGCTCAGTTGCCACTGCGCATGGAAGTGGAGGTCGGCGAGCTGGACCCCCGCCTGCGCCTGACGGCCTGCGCCCGTGTGGAACCCTATCTGCCCGCCGGATCGCGCTTGTGGGGGCGCACGCGGCTGGGCCTGCGCTGCGCTGAAGGTGCGAGCCGTTGGAACGTATTTTTGCCGGTTACCGTCAAGGCGTTTGGTCCCGCTTGGGTGCTGACGGGCAATGTGGCCTCAGGTGCGGTACTGACCCAAGCCGATGCTACAGAAACCGAAATCGATTGGGCTGCGGACTATTCTTCCGTGGTCGCAGACCCTGCGCTCTGGGTGGGCCAAGTGGCTGCGCGCCCCTTGCAAGCAGGGCAAGCCTTGCGCCAATCCATGGTTCGCGCGCCCAAATTATTCCAGGCAGGGGCGCAGGTGCGGGTTTCGGCCCAAGGCGTCGGCTATGCGGTCAGCACAGGTGGCCAGGCGCTCAGCGCGGGCAGCGCCGGACAGACTGTGCGCGTGAGAATGGATAATGGAAAGGTAATTAGCGGTGTTGTTGATGAAAATGGAACAATAGCGGTAAACCTTTGATGCGATCCATCCACTTAGACCTAAAGTCTGGCGCATGGGCGTCGAAAACATTCCTACCGGTCCCCGACTTGCAGGGGGCATGGAGAAGGCAATGAAAATAGGTCAACAACCGGAACTGTCCAGCGCCGTCGCGCAGTCGAACGCCTCCAAGCAGGCGAAGACCGCCGCACTGGCGACAGAGGTTAGCGCCAAGGCGCCTGCTGCGTCCGCCGCAGCTGCTGGCGTGCCGGTGACGCTTTCGCGCACCGCACGGGAAATTGAGCAAACGGGGCGCAGTCAAAGCGATTTCGACGCGGGCCGAGTCAAAGCAGTGCGCAGCGCCATTGAAAACGGCACTTTCAAGGTCGATGCCGGAGCGATTGCCGACAAAATGCTGGCGAACGCCGAGGAAATCATTTCGCATTCGCGCGGTTGATACGCCTGAACGCACGATTTTTCCTGAGATCGCTGCAAGCCGACCTGTTGACGCATGACCACCCTCTCTCCTGTTGAGGCGTCCCTGGCGGCTGTTGAAGCCTGCCTGGCCAGAGTGGGTGCGGCCTTGCAGAACTCCGAAGCCGACGCATTGCAGTGCGCGAGCGAACAACTGCGCATGGCGGCGGTGCATTTTTCTCAAGCGCTGCAGGGCTCTGCGGCGTCACTGTCACCCGCGATGGTGGTGCGCGTGCGCACGGTCTCGGTGCGGCTGACCAGCCAGCGCGACGCACTGGCCCGCATGTCTGCTGTTGTGGACCGACAGGTTCGTACCCTTGTACCCGAGCAGGCACCATCGACTACCTACGGCACTTCGCCGGGTGGACGAAGCGCTGGCGTGGCGCGTATTTACCGATCCGCAGGCTGAAAGCATAAAAAAGGGCGCATGGCGCCCATTTTTATGCTTTGCACTTCTTCAGTGGCTGCGCATTCGGGCGCGCAAGCGAGCGATCGACTGGCTGTGCAGCTGGCAAACGCGTGATTCGGTCACGCCGAGCACTGCAGCGATTTCTTTGAGGTTCATGTCCTGCTCGTAGTACATGCCCATGATGTGCTGCTCGCGTTCGGGGAGGGCTTCAATGGCAGTCACCAGTGCGTTGCGCAGGCGTTGATCGCGCAGCATCGCCATCGGATCCGTGGGCGCGTCGTCCGTTTCGTGGCGTTCCAGAAAACCTTCGCCATCGTCGCCGTCGCCCCGCGTCATGTCTTCCAGATACACAAGCTGGGTGCCACGCACTTTTCCAAGCAGGCTCTGGTAGTCGGACAGCGACATGTCGAGGTCCTGGGCAATCTCAGATTCCAGCGGGCTGCGTCCAAGTTTTTGCTCAAGTCGTCGAACCGCTTTTTCAATATCCTTCTGGCTCTTGCGCGAGCTGCGAGACATCCAGTCGGCTTCACGCAGTTCGTCCAGCATCGCGCCGCGGATACGCTGGGTAGCGAAGGTTTCGAACTGCACGCCCTGCGTTGCCTCGAAGCGCGTCAAGGCTTCGGACAAACCCATCATTCCGACCTGGATCAGATCGTCAATTTCCACATTCGCGGGCAGCTTGGCGATCATGTGATGCGCCAGCCGGCGTACCAGAGGTACGTGCTGGCGCAGCAGGGCATCCCGATCAAGCTGGCCTTTTGCGGTGTAGGTCACGTCAGTGGCTCGTTGCAAGGGGCGTTGCGCGTTGCGCAGTATGGGTGGATGGTAGCGCAGCGAACAGCCCCGAACTGCAAAGTGTTTCGGCATTTTCCAGTAGCTGCAGCGCCAGGCGCTGCAGGTCTGCAGGTCGATGGGCGTCCAGCAACAGGGTGCGCGGAACCCGGCCCAGGTGCTTGGCAGCGCAGTCGCACAGCACGCGCAACTGTTGCTTTGCGACCCCGCGCTCCTCGCTGCTATGCACCAGACGGGCGACGGTTCCCATCAAACCTGTATGCAGAGAAAGCATTTTCAGTTGCTGGTAGCTGTTGATCACGGCCTTGCTATCGTCTTCAAGCAAAACCAGTGGTGATGCGCTGGAGCCTTCCATGAGCGGCGACGCAAGCACGGCCATGGGCGCATACAGCAGGACGACGGCGTAGCGCCGCAGCAGGGGTTGCAGTGCCAGCAGGGCTTGTGACGCGCCAGCTCGCCTGCTTGCAAGTTCGGCCAGCCCGCGCGCCGCAGGCAGTACAGCCAGCGAATCTGCGCCAGGCAGCTGGGTCGGGGGGTCAATCCACAGCGTGTCGTCCAGTAGCTCCAGCAGTCCGGGGGCTTCAGCCGTCTCGCACTCTGATCCGTCGAGCACCACGGTGGGGTAGCCCAATGCTTGCAGATGGGTGCAGATATCCCACAGCACTTGCAGGCCCGTTCCGCCAGGTGAGCCCGCCACAGGAATCAGGCGCAGGCCGTCTTGCGGTGTGCGGCCGTACAGGCTGGTGCCTTGGTGCAAGCCGAATTCAAGCATCGATCAGTCCTCGGCTGCGCGGCTGCTCAGCATTGTGGGAAAAGAAAAAGTTCAGTTCGGTGCTCTTGGGATCAAAGGCCGAGCGTGCCGGAGAACGCATGGATGTTGCGACGAGTGCGTGGGCGTCAGCGGCTTCCCAGTCTTCCGGTACGCGCTGTCCGTTGGTCACGCCGCGCAGCAGCAACTGGTGGCGGATCAGTGCGTCCATTGACGGGCCAAGCTTTACGGCTTCGTCCACCTTGGTGAGGATCGCTTGCTGGACGCCCGGGCTCTTGAAGGCCATCAAGGTGTCTTCCAGGGTGTCACCATGGCTGCCTGCATTGAGTACCAGCAGCCGTTGCACTTCGGGCAGATCAAGCACCTCCAGCATGTCGCGTCGGCGCGGGTCGCGCGGGGCCACGCCTGTGGTGTCAATCAACACCATCTTCTTGCTGCTGAGCAGACCCAAAAGATCCTGCAGCGCTGCCTGGTCGTGCGCAAGGTGCGCGACGATGCCCAGCATGCGGCCGTAGCTGCGCAATTGCTCATGTGCGCCGACGCGGTAAGTATCCAGCGTGATCAGGCCGACGCTGGCAGGACCATGGATGCGCGCGCACAGCGCCGCGAGTTTTGCCGTGGTGGTGGTCTTGCCCACGCCCGTGGATCCCACCAGCGCGTAGGTGCCGCCTTGTTCGTACAAGGGTTGCGTGTTGGCGTCGGTCTTTACATTGCGCTCCAGCACTTCCATCAGCCAGCGCACCGACTCGGCGGCGCCAAGCTCTTCTGGAAGCCGTTCCAGAATTGTGCGTGCCAGCGCGGGAGAATATCCGGCCCGGATCATCTTGAGCATCAGGTTGGACTGGATCGGATTCTGGCGTGCCTGCCCCAACCAGGACAAAGTGTTGAAGCGGTCCTCGATCATGTCTTTCATGGCCTGCAATTCGTGCATCACGCCATCCTGGTTCGACAGCTTCGGTGACTGCATTGCCACAGGGGATTCGCGGCGCGAGCGCACCGCGGGCTGCGGCGCTGCCTTGGTCAGCGGATTGTGGCGGGTCATCGGAGTGGCGCCAGCGCGCGGGACGGGCACCGTCTCGGGCGTGCGGGCTGGGCGCTCGGCCTGGAGCGTTTCGGCTTCCCCCAACGCTTCGTGGCGCCGACGCAGCATGCGTTCGCGCACATAGTCCTGGAACGACAGTGTGCTCATGGCCAGCGTTTCGGTGTCCTGGTGCACGGGGTTGCTGGCGGCCCGCACGTTGCTTGATTCTCGCGGCGCGCTCTTGGACACCGGGCGCTCCTGCATTGGAGGACTGGCCGCTTCGTCCAGCGCATTGAGCGTCTCTTCCGCCGTCGCGACAACTTCCACGCCGTTGGGTGTGGGCCGGTTGGAAAGAATCAGCGTGCCATCGCCAAAGGCCATCCGGGCCTTGGCAAGCGCCTCGCGGGCCGTGGGCGCATGGAAGCGTTTGATGTTCATGCCGTTGCTCCTTTGAGGATGGGGCCAATGCGTATCGTGTGGGTTTCAGGAATCTCGCTGTGCGCCAGCACCTGCAGGCGCGGCGCCACGCGGCGCACCAGGCGGGAAATGGCACCGCGAATGGCGTCGGGTACCAGCAGGCAGGCCGGCAGTCCCATCTCTTCCTGGCGCATCGCCACTTCCGCAGCCTTCTGCGTGAGGATGTCGGCGACGCCCGGGTCCAGCGAGGGGCCGCTGGCGTTGCCCAGGGCTTGCACCAGCAGGCGCTCGAGGCCGGGCTCGATGGCGATCACATTGAGTTCCCGCGTCGGGCCGTAAATTTGCTGCACGATGGCCGGTGACAAGGCGACGCGAACACGCCGTGCCAGTTCCACCGGATCGGTGACGGCGCCGGCATGCTCAGCCAGCGTTTCGATGATGGTTCGGATGTCGCGGATGTGCACCGACTCCTCCAGCAGCAGCTGCAGCACTTTCTGGAATGTGGCAATCGACACCATTTTTGGGACTACTTCTTCGATGAGTTTGGGTGCCATCTTGGCCACATGCTCCACCAGTTGCTGCGTTTCGGTGCGGCTAAGGAGCTTGGCTGCCTGGACTTGCATCAAGTGTGACAAATGCGTAGCCATCACGGTTTCGGAATCAACGACGGTAAAACCGGCCATTTGCGCGGCTTCCTTCTGCTGATCGTCGATCCAGTGCGCTGGCAGGCCAAAGGCGGGGTCGGTGGTCGGCGTGCCAATGAGCGGCGTGCTGATGCCGCCAGGGTTAATGGCCAGATGCATGCCGGGAAAGGCTTCGCCTTCGCCGACCATGACGCCGCGCAGAGTGATGCGGTAGCCGCTGGGCTTGAGTTCGAGGTTGTCGCGCACATGCACGGGCGGGGGCAAAAAGCCCACTTCCTGTGCAAACTTGCGCCGCACGCCCTTGATGCGGGTGAGCAGATCGCCCTGGCGCGTTTTGTCCACAAGGGCAATCAGGCGGTAGCCAAGTTCCAGGCCCAGCAGGTCCACTGGCTGCAGATCGTCCCAGGTGGCTTCGCCGTCGCCAGCGGGCGCAGCAGCTTCTGCGACCGGAGGCGGCACTTTGGCGCGCTGCAGCAAAATCCAGGACAGATAGCCCAGCGCCGCGCCAATGGTCAGAAACACGACATGCGGCATGCCGGGAATCAAACCGAGCAGCACCAGAATGGCCGAGGTGATGCCCAGCACCTTGGGCGACATGAACAGCTGCCGCACGATCTGCTGGCCCATGTCGGAATCCTTGCCGACGCGCGAAATCACCATGGCAGCCGCCACCGAGATCAAAAGACCCGGAATCTGCGCCACCAGCGCGTCACCCACGGCCATCAGGATGTAGGTGTCGGCCGCCTTGCCGGCGGACAAGCCATGCTGAAGCATGCCGATGGAAAAGCCGCCGATGATGTTGATGAACAAAATCAGAATGCCGGCCACCGCATCGCCGCGCACGAACTTCGAGGCGCCGTCCATCGAGCCGAAGAAGTTGGCTTCCTCAGCCACTTCGGCCCGCCGGCGCTTGGCTTCCGTCTCGTCAATCAGGCCCGCGTTCAAGTCGGCATCCACGGCCATCTGCTTGCCAGGCATGGCATCCAGGGTGAACCGGGCAGATACCTCGGCGATGCGCTCGGCGCCCTTGGTGATCACGATGAAGTTGATGACCACCAGGATGGCGAAAACGATCAATCCCACGGCAAAGTTGCCGCCAATCAAGAAGTGGCCAAACGCCTCAATCACTGCGCCGGCAGCGCCTGGGCCGGTATGGCCCTCAAGCAGCACCACGCGGGTGGAGGCCACGTTGAGCGAAAGGCGCATCAGCGTGGTCAGCAGCAGCACCGAAGGGAAGGCCGCGAAGTCGAGCGGCCTCAGCATGTAGGCCGCCACCATCATCACCATCAGGGCGACGGCGATGTTCAGCGTGAAAAATACGTCCAGCAGCCAGGGCGGAATGGGCAGCACCATCAATGCCAGGATGGCTACCACCAGGAGCGGTGCCGAAAGGCCCGATGCACTGGCGAGTCGGCCGCCTGCCCACTGCTGGGCGGATTTCATCGTGACAGTCATGCGGGCTCACCTTGGTGGTTTGCGCGGGTCAGGGGGTCGAGTTCGGGCGGAACAAAGGGCTCGGGAACCTCACCGGGCATCGGGCCTTCACCGCGCAGCGCGGCCTTGAGGCGGTACACGTAGGCCAGCACCTGGGCCACTGCGGTGTAGAGCTGGGCCGGAATCGGCCGGTCAAGATCCGCGTTGGCATACAGGGCGCGGGCCAGCATGGGCGACTGCAACACCGGAACGGCATGTGTCTTGGCCAAATCGCGGATGCGCATGGCGATCAGATCGGTGCCCTTGGCAATGACCTGGGGTGCGGCCATGCCTTCCTCGTACTTCAGCGCGACGGCATAGTGCGTTGGGTTCATCACCACAAAATCGGCCTTGGGGACGGCGGCGACGCTGGCGCGATCGGCGATCTCGCGCTGGCGCTGGCGTATGCGACCCTTGATCTCGGGGTTGCCGTCAGATTCCTTGTGTTCCTGCTTGACTTCCTGGTGCGACATCTTGAGACGTTGGCGAAAGAAGACCGACTGCAGCGGCACATCCACCAAGGCCGCCAGGAAAACTACCAGCAGCAACAGCGCCATGCCCTCAGTCATCCAGTCGGCCACGTGAGAAATGGCCGAAGTGGAGGGTTGCAGCACCAGCGTTGCCATGTCGTCGATGCTGCTTCCGAGGTACTTCCACGCCACGGCCGCCAGGATTCCCGTCATGAGAACCATCTTGGCGACATTGGCCATCTGCTGCTTCGAAAACAGGTTGGCCGCGCCTTTGAGCGGGTTGAGTCGGCTGAAATCCGGGGTGATCGGCTTGGCGCTGAACACCCAGCCACCAGCGGCAATGGCGCTCAGCAGCGCGGCGCCGCCGGTCAGGATGGCGAAAAAGGCACTTGCAATCAGCCCGGTTCCGGCCATGGTTTGCAGGCGCGCAATCATCGATACGGGCGACTTCATGGTGTTGGCGTCGAAGGCCAGTTGCCGCGCCATGTCGAGGCGAAGATGCTCGATGAGCTGCGGTGCAAAAATCAGCAACACCATCGCCCCGGCTCCCAGAATCGCCAGATGCGAGAGATCGCGCGAACGAGCGGCCTGCCCGTCGGTACGGGCCTTTTGCAGCTTGCGCTCGGTGGCGGGGAGGTTGCGGTCCTGGCTCGATTCCATGATGGCTTGACGGGTGGTGTCAGGCCATTGTCGTGAGCAGCGCCGGAATCTAAAGCGCGATAAGCGGGCGGGACGCCCGCTTGATTACAGCCTGTTCATGGTCTCAGAAACCGAGGCTGGCCAGAAGGTCGTCGACTTGCGACTGGTCGGTCACCACGTCGGAGGAGGCTTGTGGGTTGACGACTGGCCCCGAAAGATGGTGGCTGGCGGGTTCTGGCAATGCAACCACCGCGTTGGGTGGGGCGGTCTGAATGACCAAATGGACCAACTGCTCTTCAATGGTGGCGGCAAGGGCGACGACGCGCGCAATCACCTGGCCCGTGAGATCGTGGAAATCCTGCGCCATCATGATCTCGGTCAGGTGTTCATCCGCCGTCTGGGTGACGCGCGAGACATCGTCCAGGAAGTTCATGATCGCGCCGGTCGCCACGGCGGCCACCGGATCGCGCACCAGCGCCTGGCGCATGCGCGTGGCTTCTGCGGAGAGATAGTCGTGTTGCAGCTTGGCCTGCTCCACGCGGGTGAGCACCTTTTCTGCCGCTTCGCCGGTCAGACGCGCAATGTAAGACAGGCGGCTTTGCGCGTCAGGCAATTCGCCCATGGTGTTGCGCAACTGGTCTGCGTAGCCCAGTTCGGTGAGCGAGTCGTGCAGCTGACGTGTGAGGAGGCCGATTTTCTGGTGAACATCAAGATCGGACGGTGGCGTGACGGGGCGAACGATAGGGTCTTCCATGGCGATCTACAGCCCCGCCTTTTTGATGATCAAGGTCACCTTTTCTTCCAGCGTCGCCTTGGTGAAAGGTTTGACGATGTAGCCTGCCGCACCGCCCTGAGCGGCTGCCACGATGTCCTCCTTGCGTGCTTCCGCTGTCACCATCAGCACTGGGAGGTGCTTGAGCTTCTCGTCGGCCTTGATCTCGGCCAACAACTGAAAACCGTTCATGTTGGGCATGTTGATGTCGGTGACGACAAAGTCGAATTTGCTGTTGCGCAGCTTGTGCATCGCAGCAACACCGTCCTCGGCTTCGTCGGCGTCGGCAAATCCGCTCTCCTTGAGCAGGTTGCGGACGATGCGCCGCATCGTGGAAAAGTCGTCAACAATCAAAAAACGAAGGGCATTGGACACGTGGGACCCTTTCGGTCGGAAATTGCAAAGTACTAGCGCCCGACATTGGAAGCAGGGGCCGCAGGGGGCTGCGGGCTCACTGCCACGGCTGCCGGGCTGGCAGGAACGGCTTTTTCCTGCGCTTGTGTATCCGATTGTGCCGCAGGCTCGGCAGTGTCTGTTCCCAGCAGCCGCTCTTCGGCTTCGCGGGTAAGCACCGTGATGCTGATGCGCCGGTTGGCTGCCGCGCGCGGATGCTGCGGGTCGAGCAGGTCACTGGCGCCCAGGCCCACCACCCGGGCGAGCTTGGCGTCGGGCATGCCGGCGGCCACCAGTTCGCGGCGCGATGCGTTGGCACGGTCCGCAGACAGCTCCCAGTTGCTGTAGCCGCGGTCTCCATTGCCATAGGGCGTCGCGTCGGTATGGCCGGCCAGACTGATGCGGTTCTGCACGCCGCCCAGACCCGCGCCAATTTCGCGCAGGATGTCGCGCATGTACGGTTTGACCAAGGCGCTGCCGCTGTCAAACATGGGGCGGTTCTGGTCGTCGACGATCTGAATCTGCAGTCCGTCGGGTGTCACGTCAATATGAATCTGCGAGCGAAATTCATTCAACCGGGGGTTTCCCGCAATGATCGCGTCCATGCGTTCGCGCAGCGACTTGATGCGCTGGGCGTCGCGCTGGGTCTGTTCGGCACGCATTTCTTCGGCGGAGAGCCGCCGATTGGTGTTTTTCTCGGCGTCGGTGCGCCGCACCTGGCCATAGACCTTGCTCAGATCGTTGCCGCCGCCCGGAATGATGCTGGAGCTGTTGCCCGCGCCGGTTCCCCCCGACATGGCGACGGTCATTGGTGAATTGAAGTAATCGGCAATGCCTTGCAATTCCCCCTTGGCCGTGGAGCCCAGCAGCCACATCAGCAGGAAGAACGCCATCATGGCCGTCACGAAGTCGGCATAGGCGATCTTCCAGGCGCCTCCATGCACAGGGTGCTTGCCCTTGCGAACACGCTTGACGATGATGGGCTGCAGTTTCTTTTCTGCCATCGTGGCCCCCGGCTATTTCCGGCCCTTCACGTGGCTCTCAAGCTCCAGGAACGTGGGCCGCGCCGTAGAGAACAACACCTTGCGTCCGAACTCAATGGCCGTGGCCGGGTTGTAGCCCTGCATGCTGGCGAGCAAAGTGGCTTTGATGCACTGCAGCTCCTTGGCGGCATCGTCCATTCTTTGTTCCATCAGGCCGGCCAAAGGCTCCACCGCGCCGTAGGCCAGAAAAATTCCCAGAAACGTCCCCACCAGGGCCGAGGCGATCATGCCGCCCAGCACCGACGGCGGTTGCCCCACCGAACCCATGGTGTTCACCACCCCCAGCACGGCCGCCACGATGCCGAAGGCGGGCAAAGCCCCCGCCAGCCGCGTAAGGGCCGCCACGGGCGCGTTCGCCTCTTCGTGGTGGGTGTCGATTTCGCTGTCCATCAGCGATTCAATTTCGTGCGAATTGAGGTTGCCCGAGACCATCATGCGCAAATAGTCGGTCAGGAACTCAATCACGTGGTGGTCCGAGCCCACAGCGGGGTACTTTTTGAAGATCTCCGACTCCTGCGGCGCCTCGACGTCTTTCTCGATGGCCATCAGGCCGTCCTTTCGCGCCTTCTGCAGAATTTCGTAGAGCATGGCCATCAGCTCCATGTAGCGCGCCTTGGTGTATTTCGAACCCTTGAACAGGCCGGGCATGGCTGCCATCGTCGCCTTCAGCACCTTGGGCTGGTTGGTCACGATGAACGAGCCCAGCGCGGCTCCGCCAATCGTGATGATTTCGAAGGGCAGCGCCTCCAACAGCACCTTCATGTTGCCGCCGTGTGCGATGAAGACGCCAAACACGCAGCCGAAGGTGATGATGTAGCCGACGATGATGCTCATGGTTGCGCGATTCTGGCAGAGCCAAAGTGCTTTGTTCCGCAGAACTGTCCCGTGTAGCACGTCCAGATCGGTCGGTCGTTGCGCCGCTGCGGGTGGCAAGCGGGGTGCAGTAGATCGGAAAATTTAAGTAATTTTGGCTTCTAGCGCTTTATCAGTAATCGTTGGTAGCTATAAAAATAGTAGCAATCACCTTGTTTTGTGCTGCTGAAGACACGCGAAAAGCAGAAAACGCACAAAAAGTTACGGGATGCCTAAAGTTTGTTGCATGTGGGTCCGATAACACATTCAACAGGGAATCCAAGCCCTGTACCTCACAGCAACAGCAAGCAAGGGCTTGGGTTGCCAAAGGTTGGGCCGCCGGCTAGCGCTGGCATTTTGATAACGGCAGCAATGCCGCACGTTTGAGCTTACACAAGGAGCTATCACCATGGCAGCCACTATCAACACCAATGTCCAGTCGCTTACTGCGCAGCGCAATCTGAGCACGTCGCAAAGCTCGCTGGCCACCTCCATGCAGCGCCTGTCCTCGGGCCTGCGCATCAACAGCGCCAAGGACGACGCTGCTGGCCTGTCCATTTCCGAGCGCATGAGCAGCCAGGTCAGGGGCCTCAACCAGGCTGCACGCAATGCCAACGATGCGGTTTCACTTTCGCAAACCGCGGAAGGCGCATGAGCAGCCAGGTCAGGGGCCTCAACCAGGCTGCACGCAATGCCAACGATGCGGTTTCACTTTCGCAAACCGCGGAAGGCGCACTGAGCAGCATCACCGACGGTCTGCAGCGTATCCGTGAGCTGTCGGTTCAGGCCGCCAACGCCACCAACAGTGCGAGCGACCGGGCTGCGCTGCAAAACGAAGTCTCGCAGCGCGTCGCTGAAATCTCCCGCGTGGGCTCGCAAACCCAGTTCAACGGACTGAACCTGCTCGATGGCTCGTTTACCAACCAGTCGTTCCAGGTCGGTGCCAACGCCAACCAAACCATTGACATCGCCAGCATCGGTGATGCCCGCTCGTCCGCTTTGGGTGGCAACGTGTTGACGACCAACGGCAGCGTGACGGGTAACGCGATTAACACGTCTGCGACGGTGAATGGTGTGGTTGCAGAGACAGACCTTACCATCTCCACGACCGATGCCGCCGGCAGCGTGCAGACGACCGCTCCGATCACCTATGCCCTAAGTTCCGGCGCCAACGTGATTGCCGGGGCCATCAATACGGCCGGCGCTGGTGCAGGTGTGACTGCAACCGCCACCAACAGCGCAACGCTGTCCGGGTTGTCGGCAGGCGGTACGGTGACGTTCACGCTGAACACGCAGACCAATACCACCAACCCACCGAATGGCACTTTCACGCCGGTGTCAGCCAGTATCAGTGCAGTGGTGACCAACCAGAGTGATCTGTCGTCGCTGGTTTCTGCCATCAACGGCCAGCAATCGACCACGGGGATTACGGCCGAGTTCAGCTCGGCGGGCGACAAGTCCAGCATCACCCTGAAAACACTTGATGGCCGTAATATTGGTATCGGTGCTTTTGCCAGCGATGCAGCGCTTAACCAAACCGTGTCTTTCTCTGGCCAAATCCTGACAGAAGGCGGCGCCACAGCTTCTGGAGTTAAAACGGGCACGATCGCTTTGTCCAGCGGCCGGGGAGCCATCTCAACGGCCAACGCCGATGCAGGGCTTTTTGCTGCGGCAAATAGCACCAGCTCGTTCCAGTCGGTGGCAGCGATTGACATCTCTACGGCGGCTGGCGCACAGACTGCCTTGGGAACCATCGACTCCGCCCTGGCACAGGTCAGTGGCAGCCGGGCCGCCCTGGGTGCCTATCAGAACCGTTTTGACTCTGTGATCACCAATCTGCAAACCACCTCTGAAAACATTAGCGCCTCGCGCTCGCGTATTCAGGATGCAGACTTTGCTGCAGAAACAGCCAACCTCAGCCGGGCCCAGATCTTGCAGCAGGCCGGCACCGCGATGGTGGCGCAGGCCAACCAGTTGCCGCAAGGTGTGCTGGCCTTGCTGCGCTGATATAGCTTGGCGTGGCAGCGGCGGGCAATGCCCGTCGCTTGATGGAATGCGGTGCGGGGGTCCATGTGGCCCCCGCGCCGTTTTTGCTTGGTGGCCAGAGAAAGGCGGAAATCCGGTGTTTCATCGCGGCTTTGCCAACGGCGGCGCTCTCCAGAATAAAGACCCAAGGGATCAAGGCGCGTGCGCTGGCTATCCCGAAGTCCGAGAGCACTGAAAGCAATCCCTCTGTTTGCTGACCGTGCGTTGATTCACAGCTTTATTTCAGGAGCTATCACCATGGCAGCCACTATCAACACCAATGTCCAGTCGCTTACTGCGCAGCGCAATCTGAGCACGTCGCAAAGCTCGCTGGCCACCTCCATGCAGCGCCTGTCCTCGGGCCTGCGCATC